>Ga0123337_10000157_pt1 | contig 136454 bp, 127 predicted proteins | sample frozenSSSSmetaG_FD_89792 | JGI IMG/M metagenome (GOLD analysis project Ga0123337, IMG submission 89792) | Glacier valley bacterial and archeal communities from Borup Fiord, Nunavut, Canada, to study Microbial Dark Matter (Phase II) -... | ecosystem: Environmental > Aquatic > Freshwater > Ice...
GTGCCTGTTTCTTAAGAGTTAAATTAGATTCAAAAAAATAGAGGCCGAATTTAGAAATTCGGCCTCTATTGAATAAAAAAGGCTGTCTTCAATTTTGAAAATCAATATGAGACAGCCTCTTTTATGAATGGAATATTTTGGGCGAATATTTATTCGCCCCTATATTTTTTCTAACCCTATGTAAAGCCGCTTTACATATCCCCTCCTATATGTAAAGAAAATTGAGAAATTTTTACATATGCTAATTGCTATGTAAAGAAATCATAGCTTTTCTTTACATATAAGATTACCTTTGTATAGAAAATGAGATAATCTTTACATATGATCTGGAATCTTACTCCTTTGCCTTATGACCTAGAATTGGAAACAAGGACAATTCTCAAGCAGCTTCCTACTGCACATGCGGCATTGGCGGAGCTGAAAGGATTGGTCTATTCTATTCCTAATCATGAAATTTTGCTGAATACGCTGGCGATTCAAGAAGCCAAGGATAGCTCAGCCGTGGAGAATATAATCACTACGCACGATGAGCTTTTCAAGTCAGATCTGGAGTTTGAGTCCATGTCTCCGGCGATCAAAGAAGTGCAAAATTATGTGGCGGCGATGAAGCGTGGATTTGTGTTGGTAGAGACTCAAGGGCTATTGACAAATCAGATAATTCTTCAGATTCAAGAGACTTTGGAAGGGAATAATGCAGGCTTTCGCAAACTGCCAGGCACAGCACTTAAAAATGCACAGACCGGTGAAACCGTCTACCTACCTCCGCAAGATGCCGATGAGATTCTAAGACTGATGTCCAATCTGGAGCAGTTTATCAATCGTCCGGAGCTGAGTGATCTAGATCCGCTGGTGAAGATGGCTATTATTCATTTTCAGTTTGAAAGCATTCACCCATTCTATGATGGAAATGGGCGTACGGGAAGGATTTTGAACATTTTGTACTTGATTTTGGGAGGCCTGCAAAAGCTTCCAATCCTATACCTGAGTAATCATATCATTCGAAATAAAGCTGATTATTACCGCTTGCTTCAAGGCGTACGTGAAAATGGGGATTGGGAAAGTTGGTTAACCTATATGATCAGAGGGGTAGAAAATACTGCTCGAGAGACCATAGATCTGATCGAAAAGTTGAAAGTTTTGATGGCTGAAATGAAAACTCAGCTTCGAGATAATTATAAGTTTTACTCTCAGGAACTGTTGAATAATCTGTTCAAGCATCCATATACTAAGATTGAGTTTATAGTGCGCGACTTGGGTGTGTCTCGGATCACTGCTGCCAACTATCTCAACAAACTAGCGGAAGATGGTGTGCTGAGAAAGGAGAAACTAGGCACGGGAAATTACTACGTGAACGAAAAGTTATTTGCGCTGCTCACTTCAAAATCATAGAGAAAATGAATGCTAAGCATCAACAAAAGAAACCAAGAATCAAGGCAACACTGAAGTATCTCGTTGTCTTGGTTCTGGTATTGTTGGTGACGATTTTTCAGGATTATCTGCATTCCAGAACAAATGAGTATCCCTTTTACGCTTCGGAATCCTTCCTTTTCAATACGTTTTGGATACTGATTCTACCTGTAGCTTTTCTGTTGAATTGGGTTTTTCAGATGATATCTATCAATGAAAAAAGGAAGAATGTCAAATCGAGCTGATCGCAATCTTATGAAACATTTCAACTATAAAAAGCGAACGCTTTGGAATGGCTCTCACCTGACAGGCATTGTGTTGCTTTCAATGGGGTTGATCATCTGCGTCAGCTCGTTTTTTATTGGGAAGGAGACCGACTCTTTCAAATTATATATGATTGTAGGAACCATTCTTTCGCTCGGGTTTTTAAGCTTGTCTACTTATTCGGGAACTCTCATTGATTTTGACAGGAGTAGATTCAAAGAATACCAGAGCATCCTTTGGTTCAAGTTAGGACAATGGCAAAAGCTTCCGAAGATCGAACATGCGGAATTGATCCTTCATAGTTATCGAAGTACAAATACTCCAAATGGGATTAGCCCTACCCTTTCGCGAGAAGTCACAATTTATAAATGCGTTTTGCTTGCCAACGGAACCAAGTTTTTAGCGCTTGATTTCACTCGGGAAAAAGATGCAGTTGCGGCTTTGGAGGAAATAAAAAAGGGTTTGGGGATTTGAAAAATAGAAATTGAACTAAAGGAAATTTCTTAGCCCACATTAAATTATTCTGTATAGTGACCAAAAGCTGATATTAGGGTCACAGTTATTGTTTGTCCGTTAACTGAATAGATTAGTCGGTGTTCCAAGTTTAGTCTTCTAGACCATAGACCAGAATAATTGTTTTTTAATAGTTCTGGTTTTCCTGTTCCAGTATATGGGTGTTCTTCCAGCTCTTCTAACAAACCTTCCAATTTTTCTAATAGCTTTCTGTTGCCAGACTTTTTTATTTTATCTATGTCTTTGAGAGCTTTTTCGGTAAAGTAAATTTCAAAGGTCATGAGTGGAGTAACTTTTTCCTCTCCATTCGATCCAATTTTACTACCCTCCCTTCTTTCACATCAATTATTCCAGCTTCAATTTCAGCAAGATTTTTTGGGTTATCGAAATAAGGGTCATTACTTGGAGAGGGACTCGAATCGCCTTTAGTAATATCTTTTTCTAAGAAGTCAACTTTGAATGCCTTCGCAAGATTTTTAAAGGCTTCAAATATTTCCTCATTATCTGTTTGGATCTCAATTGTTTTCATCGTTCCAATATACGGATTATAGGTTGTAGAGATTCATTCGGTACTAAGTTCTTGGCTCTTGATTTTATTAAGGAAAAAGATTCAGTTGAGACTTTGGAGGAAATTAAAGGAGGGTTTGGAGATTTGAAAAAATAAGGGCGAAAGATTTTTCGCCCCTACTTGATTATAAATCCTTAAAACTTCAAGCTCAAACCCAACATAAAGTTGGTACCAGCCATTGGATAATAGTAATTCTCCGTCACCAATTCTTTTTGACTTTCGCCAGGCACGAAGTAGCTGAACGTATAGCCATTTGGCTCATACATCTCATTGAAGATATTGTTTACCAGAAGATTTAGCTCCAAACTTTTGAAAAAGCGTGGCTGAACGGAGTAGCTGATACGGATATCATTGGTAAAGAAAGCATCCAGTGAACGTGCATCCCTGCTGGTATTGTCCAAGAATTGCTTGCCAACATACTTACTCAGCCAGTTCATCGAAAGGTTCTTTACGGGTTTAAACTCAATCATTGCTGATGCCACAGCATTTGGGGAAAGAGCAATGTCGGTGTTAGTATAAGTGAATGATTCCTGGCTAAAATCAGCAGTGCTGTAATCATCCACGTATTCAGTGAATTCCTTGATTCTATTTTGGCTAAGCGCAAGGTTTGCTCCTAAAATCCATGATTTCGATACCTGATAAGTTGCATCCAACTCTATTCCTGCACGATATGAATCTGCTACGTTTTCACGAATGTAAGCTCCTACATTGTTGATCTGTCCTGTTGGGATCAGTTGATCTTTGTAGTCCATGAGGTAGAAGTTTGCATTGTAAGTGAAACTCCCGCTTCTGGCACGTAGACCTGCCTCGATATTGTTCAATCGTTCAGGTTTTGGAATTTCCGTGATCTGGTTATCCGTGAAATCAGATCTTTTTGGTTCTCTATTGGCTACAGCATAGCTCGCATACCAAGTCCTGCCTGAATTCTCATAGCTGACGCCAAATTTTGGATTGAAGAAGGTATATTTTTCCTGTCCATCTACGATTCGCCCATCGTCATTTAGACCTTCAAATGAATAATCTATCACCCGTAGTTGCAGATCTCCATACAGACTTAATCCGGTGGTAAGTTCCCGAGTAGCTTTCAAATAGACATTTCGGTCATCTTTCACAGCGCTGTTGTTGTAATATTTATCTCGGATTTCAGTGTCTCCAGCTATTCTCGCCCAGACTATTTCACCAAAATGTCTTCCATCGTAGCGATTTGCTCCCCCACCAAGTACCGCATCCCAGCGTCCATCGTCTGAGATATAATTGAAGGAAGCCACTCCACCGTAAAAGTCATTATCTAGCCAAAGTCGTCTGATGATGTCAGTGTTGGTGATGATTGATTCTCCGATAGTAACATTAGGAAGACGGTAGTTGGCAAAGGCATCATCTTCCCGATACTGCTCGTAATATCCACGGCCATAGGTATAGTGGAGTGCAGCGTTTGTTTTCCAGTTACTGCCAATTTTGCCTGCATAGATCAACTGATAATGATCCTGCTGATAGTTATCTGTTTCGTTGTCGTAGGTGTAATAATTGAATTTACGATCGTCTTTCAGCTTAGACTCAGAGAGGCCATACCAGCTTTGATAGGTTTTTTCTTTTCCGGAAAAGACATTCAGTTTCACTACATGATTTTCTCCAAAATAACCTGCTGAGACAAAATAAGAGCTCAGGTCTGAGCTAGCTCTATCCACATAGCCATCTGAAGTGATTTTCGAAAGCCTCGCATCTACAGCAAATCGGTTGTTCAAGAGTCCTGACCCAACTTTGATTGTATGTTTGAGTGAATTAAAGGAACCGACGGAGTTATCAATTTGCGCATACGCATCGTCGTTTCTGGTATCAGTCTGGAAGTTCAAACTAGCTCCAAAAGTCGCCGCACCGTTGGTGGAGGTTCCCACCCCGCGCTGAATCTGAAGATTATCCACAGAAGATGCGAAATCAGGCATATTTACCCAATAAACGCCATGAGACTCGGCATCATTCATCGGAATACCATTCACAGTCACATTGATTCTGCTTTGATCTGAACCTCTGATTCGCATCCCAGTATAGCCGATTCCAGCACCAGCGTCTGAAAAGGTGACTACGGAAGGAGTGAAATTCAGCAACATTGGAATATCCTGACCTAGATTTCTCTTGGCAATATCTTCCTTACTGATTTCCTGGAAGGTGGTCGGAGTACTTTGAGAAGCTCGGGTTGCTGAGACGATGAATTCCTCTGTCATCAGTTCAGTAGGATGGAGTTTTATCGTCAGTTCACCAATATATGGGACTTCCAAAGTTTGCTTTACAGTGCTGTAACCGATGTAAGAAACTCGAAGTTCTACTGTGCCCGATTGTAATTTGTTGATTGTAAAAAGGCCATTTTCGTCTGAGACGCCACCTTTTCCCTGATTTTCTGCCCACACTGAGGCACCTACTAATGCTTCGCCGGATTTTGAATCCAGCACTTTTCCGCTTAGGCTTTGCTGAGCCCAGCTTGAAATGGCGGCAAGGCAAAAAGCCAAGCCAAGAAATACTTTTTTCATGTGATTATTTACCCTTTCGGGAGATTGAGTGAAACATGAGAAAGCTTTAGGGAAGCTCCCCGTTATTGTTTACCCGTTAGCATGGACAAAATCTAAAATCCAGAAGGGTACCGCTTCGGTTGTTTGATTTTGTTTGTTGCTACGCTTGTTCATTTCCCTTCGCCGGCATTATCCGGATCAGGTCTTATGGGTATGATCTCAGCCCGTTTTATTAAGGCACCCCCTATGATCTATTAGCAAAGGTAATGGGGAAAAGTTGCTTCGCAAATCTGCCGATTAGAAAATTAAGTTTGTCAATTCTTCAAAAGTCGGTTCACCAAGCATCTTTCCTTCTTTAACTTTTACCTATCTCTCAAATCTTTTTCCTAAATTTCTAATCAAACCCTATAACCTATGAAAATATACAAACTGCCTTCGGGCACACTTTTACAGCAAGAAAATCAAGCTTTTTTCGGTCCTGAATTAGACTGGGATGCTTTGCTGGCGCATGAAAATCTAAAAGATTATCTAAACTCACAGTCCAAGTCTTGGAAAGCGATTTCCGCTGAAGAAGCTGAGGATTTGCTAGCAAAAGGAATTTTATCCCCTATGGGAAATCAGGAAATTTGGGCTGCAGGAGTGACTTACTACCGTAGCCGAACTGCCAGAATGGAAGAGTCCCAAGATGCCGGTGGAGCAGATTTCTACGATAAAGTGTATAATGCTGATCGTCCTGAGCTATTTTTCAAAGCAACAGCTAGCCGTGTTTCAGCTCCAGGATCTGCGGTGAATATCCGTAAGGATTCCACTTGGGATGTTCCAGAGCCAGAATTGACATTAGTGATTTCTCCTTCTGGAAAAATCCAAGGATATACCTGCGGAAATGACATGAGTAGCAGAAGTATTGAGGGAGAAAACCCACTCTATTTGCCACAGGCGAAGGTTTATGCAGGTTGTGCGGCGATTGGTCCTTGTCTTTTCATAACGGATAAAGCCATAGAGGAAACAGCGACGATCAGGTTGGAGATCTTCAGAGCTGGTGTTTTGGCTTTTGCAGGCGAGACTGCTCTAACCCAACTGAAGCGTAAGCCACAAGAATTGGCTGGTTGGCTTTTCCGTGCAGATACCTTCCCGATTGGTTGTTTTTTGATGACAGGAACAGGCATAGTCCCAGATGATTTTACACTGGAGGCTGGTGATCGAGTGAGAATAGGAATTGATGAGGTTGGAGTGCTTGAGAATTTTATTGAGAAGATTTAGTACCCTCATATTTATACCCCGACCCTCACTAAATCATGGCATATGATGAGTATCTAGCTGAACGATTGGCTTCAAGTTTTAAGCGTAGAGGTGTTGCCTTTACTGCCACAAAAATGATGGGAGGAATGCTTTTCATGGTAGATGATAAAATGTGCATTGGCTTGAACAGAGATAAGACTTCTGGTGAAGATCGAATGATGGTGAGAGTCGGGGAATTCGCCCAAGATCTGTGTATGAAACGGACAGGTTGTCGAACGATGGAATTTACCGGAAGACCTATGAAGGGATTTGTTTATGTTGATCCTGAGGGGTTTGATATGGATGAAGACTGGGAATTTTGGATTGAAAAGGCGTTGGAATACAATCCTTTGGCAAAAAAAAGTAAAAAATAGGGAGTATTATTTTTCTGCCAGAATATTGGCAGAGTAATTGAATTTGAAAGGCTATCCAGAAGTATAGCAACCAATTAATTCAATGAAACACCTTATTCTATTTCTACTCTTAGCTGTTTTTGCATTTTCATGCGATTTTGATGATTACCCTGATCCAGTGTCAGGTAATCAGAAGTGGGTAATTGCTGGCTATCAAGAAGGAGGCGTATCCAATCCGAGCTATATTTCCATTAGAGATTCTGCCTATGTTTATTCTCTTTCATCTGATGGGACTTTTAGGAAATCAATTGGAAAACAATCGATCAGCGGAACCTACGAAGAGCGTTTTGAAGACGGATTGAGGAAGTTTATTTTTCAATACGAAAGTGCAAATGCACAGCTCATTCACAGTTGTAGCACTGATCAAGAGCAATATTTCTTGAATAGCAAGGGACAGCTTACGGGAACTTGGGACGCTTGCGATGGAGCCAAGTTGTATTTTGACAAGCAATAGTTGATGGAGAATTTTGTCCTGATTGGGTGAATCCTATTTTTGTAAATGACTCAATTTTTCCAACACAAACTTCGATTGCGATCTTTTCCGGCAGGTTATCATTTGATCACTGAAGAAATAGAAGATGCAATACCTGAAATAGCACAGATAAAAACGGGTTTTTTGCAAGTATTCATCCAACATACCTCTGCTGCATTGACTATCAATGAAAATGCTGATCCTACCGTAAGAAAGGACTTCCAAACGTTCATAAATGATTTAATTCCAGAATCTTATCCACGGTTTATCCACACTTATGAAGGCCCCGATGATATGCCTGCACATATTAAAGCCAGTTTTTTTGATACCAGCCTTCAAATCCCCATTTCTGGTGGAAAACTCAATATGGGAATTTGGCAGGGAATTTATCTGTGTGAATTCCGTAGAAACGCAGGGAATAGAAGCTTGATTCTTACAGCTTTTGGGGAATTAAGCAGGGGGTGAAATATAGAATTAGCTTATTTTTTTTGACCATTGGTATAAAATAAGCTGAAATTGGTAGTCGGGCTAATACTTTTGTTGGAAGTCATCTACCTATGCCAAAGTATCTTCTGCTTGCATTTATTGTGTTGTTTTGTAAAATTGGTTTTGCCCAATCTCAACCCGCACCCAATGCATTTGCTTTTAAAGTGAGTGAACCTATTATCCTAGACGGAGTCTTGGATGAGGAAATTTGGGGCTCAGAAGGATGGAATGAGAATTTTACCCAATATTTTCCTTCCGACACATCACAAGCAAAGTTGAAAACACGAATAAAAATCGCCTATGATGATGAAAATATATACATCGCTGCAGTAATGTATAATCTGGAGCCGCGGAAATATGTATCTACTTCACTCAGAAGAGACTACCGTGGCGACGCAAATGATGGGGTTACGTTTATGTTTGACACTTTTAATGACAAAACAAATGCCTTTCAGTTTGGTGTAAACCCTTATGGTGTGCAACGTGAAGGGTTAGTTTCTAATGGAGGGTCTAAATCTGAAGATTTAAGTTTGGCTTGGGATAATAAGTGGTTTTCCGAAGCTGTGATCTATGAAGACCGTTGGCAGGTGGAGGCTATCATTCCACTTTCTACGTTACGCTATAAGGATGGCGCTCAAAATTGGAATGTGAATTTCTATAGAATAGATAGCCATGAGGGTGAAAAAAGCACTTGGTCTCCCATACCACGTCAATTTTCTGTTCTTTCGCTCGCGTTCAATCGCAAATTGATTTTTGAGGAACCACTGGAGAAAAATACTGCTAATATTTCCCTTATTCCGTATGTGGCATCGAGGATGTCGCGGAACTTTCTGGAAGGAACAAAGGAAAAACCTACCCCCGCGATTGGTGGAGATGCAAAAATCGGTATTGGTCCAGCGCTAAACCTAGACTTGACATTTAATCCTGATTTCTCACAGGTGGAGGTAGATGAGCAAGTCACTAATTTGGATCGATTTGAGATATTTTTTCCTGAGCGACGCCAGTTCTTTTTAGAAAATGGTGATCTCTTTGCAAACTTCGGACATCCATTGGCCAGACCATTTTTCTCAAGAAGAATAGGCGTGGACCGAGATGAAAATACGGGACAGAATATTCAAAACAAGATCATCTATGGAGCTAGAATCAGTGGAAAAATTACTGATGATTGGCGAGTGGGTATGATGAATATGCAGACAGCCAGTGATGATGAAGCAGGTATTTCTGGTAAGAATTTTTCTGTGCTGGCGGTGCAAAAGAAGGTTTTTGCCCGATCAAATATTGGATTCATTTTCGTGGATAGAGAATCACTGGGATTGGATGAATATCAAAGTGTATTTGACCCGAATGCCTACAATCGTTTAATAGGCCTAGAGTATAATTTGGCTTCGGAAGATAATAGGTGGACGGGAAAAGCTTTTTACCATCGAACCTTCGAGAAAGAAGTTGGAGAAAACCCAGGTACCTTCAATGCATTTGTTCGATATAATGATTTGCACTGGAATGGATCTGTGAGTTATCTGGATATTGGTGAAAGCTACAATCCCCTAGTAGGCTATGCTCCTAGAGTAGATTATAAAAGGATTAATCCAGATTTGGCCTATGTTTTTTTTCCAAAGTCCCGAATCATCAATCGTCATGGGCCAAAGATTGATTATGAACAATTGTTCAATGAAAATCTGGGAACGACGGATCGTGACTTAAAATTCATATACGAAGTGCGCTTCCAAAACCTAGCCCAAATCACGATCACACAGCGGAATCGGTACATATATCTATTTAAGGAATTTGATCCTACAAGAACAGGAGGAGAAACTTTGCCAGCTGGGACGGATTACAATACAAATACAATTGGAGTTGAATTAAAAAGTAACCCGAGAAAGTTTTTCAATATCACCTTAATGAGTGAATTCGGTCAGTATTTCACAGGTAATATCCGTAAAATTCAAAGTGAAATGGCTCTTAGACTAGGGTATATTGCTAATATATCTATGAATTTCAGCTACAATCAAATTAGACTACCAGAGCCACAAGCAGATGCAAATTTGCTATTGGTAGGTCCGAGAATTGACCTGACAGTTTCCAAGAAGTTGTTTTGGACTACCTTCATTCAATACAATAATCAGATTGACAACCTGAATATTAATACTCGTCTACAGTGGCGGTATGCTACGGTTTCAGATATGTTTATCGTTTACACAGATAATTACTTCCCAGGGGACTTTATGCCTAAGCAACGATCACTTGTATTTAAGCTGAACTACTGGCTAAATCTATAGAGATATTATCGAAGGAAATACTAAGTAGGCCCTGAGTAATTTGCATGGAATGTTCATCTCCTATTCTACACGATACTTCCGTCAATTTTCTACTTTAAATGGACAAGTATTAATGCGATGAATGCTGGTAACCCTTGTACCCAGAAGATTTTTTTACTTGCAGTTAATGCCCCAAAGACTCCAGCTACCAATACACAGCTGAGAAAAAACACCGCTACATAAAAAGACCATTTTGGATCCTCGATCAGCAAGGACCAAATTAATCCAGCCACCAAAAAACCATTATAAAGTCCTTGATTGGCAGCTAGACCTTTGGTTTTAGGAAATAACTCTGGTGGTAGAGATTTAAAAGTTTTTCTCCCAATTGTTTCCCACGCGAACATTTCAAGGTATAAAAAATAGAGATGAAGAGCGGCAATAAGTCCGATGATAACCTTTGAAGCGATTTCCATAAATTCTTCAGATTTTCTACAAGCTAGCAATTTCTAAGATTTGGTGAAGTATCCTAGTTTCTTAAAACTGATTACCGAGACTCTGAACTGTTGACTTATATTTGTCCCATGCCAGAAACCAATCTTCCTAAAGACTTCGAGTTCCAGATGCTCGAGCTACTCGGTAAAGCCGAATTTGAGCAATTTAGAGAAGCTATCAATAACCCATCACGTACTTCGATCAGATTAAACTCTGCCAAATCTTTTTCACTTTCTTGGCCAAACACGCCCATTCCATGGTCAAAAACGGGCTTTTTTCTCGAAGAGAGACCTTCGTTTACCCTTGATCCAGCTATTCATGCAGGTGCTTATTATGTGCAGGAAGCCTCATCGATTTTTATAGAGCATATCCTTAATTCACTGGAAATTCCTAAAGGAATCTACCTCGATTTGGCGGCCGCGCCAGGAGGAAAATCAACTTTGCTTTCTGCTTATTTAGGAAATGATGGAATGTTGGTCGCCAATGAAGTAATACAGCCCAGAGCTCAGATTTTGAAGGAAAACATCATCAAGTGGGGTTTGGGAAATGCGATAGTGACTAATAATGATCCTGAGCACTTTTCCCCTTTGGAGGGATTTTTTGACCTGGTTTTGGTGGACGCCCCTTGCTCTGGAGAAGGAATGTTTCGAAAGGATCCTCAGGCTAGAGAAGAATGGTCCATTGACAATGTGCAGCTTTGCTCTGCCCGGCAAAAGAGAATCATGGATCAAGCAGGGTCTTTGGTAAAAGCTGATGGATATTTGGTATACAGCACCTGCACGTTCAATGAGCAGGAAAATGAGGATATGATCCGATTTTTGACTGAAGAATTTTCGTATGAACCTGTTCGAATTCCGTTGGAAGCTAGTTGGAATATTAAAGAAACTGAGGTAGAATCTGATGGAAAAACTTTTTATGGTTATCGCTTTTTCCCACATTTAGTAGAGGGAGAAGGGTTTTTTATTACAGTTTGGAAGAGATCAGGTGAAGCTTACATCCAGGAACCGAAGCGAATAAAAGATTTTAAGCATCCCTATTTGAAAGAAGTTTTTAATCGAGAATCAAGCGCTTTAGATGAAGAGTTAGGGTTCGATGGTACGGGGAAATACTATACACTGAATGATTCTTTTTTTAGGATTTCAATAGACTGGAATTTACATTTTCAGAAGATATCTCATCATCTGAGTTTGAAATACTTCGGAGTGGAGCTGGGCAAAAAGCAAAAGAACGACTGGATTCCCAATCACGAATGGGCACTGTCTACATTGCCTAAAAAGGACTTTCCTTCCCATGAACTGTCAATGGCCGATGCCATCGAGTTTTTACGTAAAAATGAATTCGTAATTCCTGATTTACCGATAGGTTGGGTGCTGATAACTTACAAAGAACTTCCCCTTGGCTGGATCAAAAACCTCGGAAACCGTGTGAATAACTATTATCCGAAAGAATGGAGAATTAGGATGTGAGGAGAAGTACTAAGTAAAAGTCTCAAGTACAACGTGGGGACATCGACTTTATTAGGGTGTTCAGGTTAAGGTGCTTTTGCGGAAAACTAAAATAAAATTCACTACTTTTGCCACTGAAATAGTTCTAAACTTTATTTCTTAATCAACCGGAAGAGGTTTTACTTAGCTGTAGATTAATAGGGAATCGTGTGAAAATCACGAACTGTCGCGCAACTGTAAGTAACGCACCAAAGACGATCATCCTTACATGTCCACTGTCGCCAACACCACGGAGACGGGAAGGACGATGAAAGTCGTTACAAGTCAGGAGACCTGCCCATTCCGAATTGACGTTGCTTCCGCGAAATGAGGCTTTTAGTCAAGTTTGATACGTTTTCTTAGCATACTTTCTTCTGTGTCCCTCGGCTCAGACAAGACCTGCTATGTGCGTATTTCACTTTTCAAATTGCCTAGTTTCGCAAGCATGGTGAAATCTAGCAAAGAGCTTTTAACTAATTATTCATCATTAAAAGTTAAAAGAGATGCAGACGCATAATCTTGGCTATCCGCGAATTGGTAGCCACCGAGAACTCAAAAAAGCCTGTGAACAGTATTGGTCAGGCAAAATCTCAAACATTGACCTGCTCACTGCAGGAGAAAACATCCGAAAGGCCAACTGGCAGTTTCAAAAAGATGCGGGAATCGACCTGATTCCTTCCAATGATTTTTCGTTTTATGATCAGGTGTTGGATATGTCTTTGATGGTTGGAGCTATTCCAGAACGCTATCATGAGGTGATCCTCCAGAAAGGTGGAAACGAGCTGGACTTATATTTTGCGATGGCTCGTGGCTATCAGCAAGATGGACTGGACATCACGGCCATGGAGATGACCAAATGGTTTGATACAAACTATCATTACATCGTTCCAGAATTCACTAAGAATCAAGAGTTCAAGTTGTTTTCTACCAAAGTTATCAAGGAATTCACCGAGGCAAAACAAATGGGGATTCTGACCAAGCCTGTTTTGATTGGTCCGGTTTCTTTCCTGCTTTTGGGAAAGGAAAAAGAAGAAGGTTTTGAACGGACTGATCTAATCAAAAACCTTCTTCCTGTTTACATGGAAATCCTGAAAAAACTAGATGGGCTCCATGCAGAATATGTGCAGTTTGATGAGCCATTCCTTGCGATGGATTTAACTGAGAAAGAACACAAAGCTATTTCCTATGTTTATGGAGAGATCAAAAAGGCTTTTCCTTCACTTAAGATAATTCTTGCCAATTACTTTGATTGCTATGGAGCCAATCTGGAAACAGCACTTTCGCTTCCTGTGCACACGCTTCACTTGGACTTGGTGAGATGTCCGTCTCAGTTGGACGATATTCTGGGTTCAGGGAAATTAAAGGCAAATGTTTCCCTGTCTTTGGGTCTGGTAGATGGCAGAAATATCTGGAAAAATGACTTTCAGAATTCTCTTCTGCTCATCAATAATGCAATAGAAAAAATAGGTGCAGATCGTGTTTGGATAGCACCTTCCTGCTCGCTGATCCATTCACCTTGTGATCTGGATTTGGAGGAAGATACTGAATCACTTCCAACAGATGTGAAGCAATGGTTGGCTTTTGCAAAGCAGAAAATCAAGGAAGTAGTGGTTCTGAAAAGATTGGCTGAAAAAGATACCTCCAAGGAGATTTTGGAAGTTTTGGAACAAAATCAACAAGAAGTGGGGAATAGGAAAACTTCCTCCTTGATCCACGATGAGCAGGTGAAAAACCGGTTAAAAAGTGTAAACAAAGGCGATGACGAGCGTAAAAATACCTTTTCCGTTCGCCAGTCCTTGCAAAAAGTGGCGTTAAACCTCCCACTTTTTCCCACAACGACAATTGGTTCTTTTCCACAGACCTCAGAAGTGAGATCCTGGAGAGCCAAGTTTAAAAAGGGAGATTTGACCAAGGAAGCTTACGAAAAACTACTCGAGGATGAGACCAAAGAGTCCATCCTTTGGCAGCAGGAAATCGGAATGGATGTGCTCGTGCATGGGGAATTTGAGCGCAATGACATGGTGGAGTATTTCGGTGAGCAGTTGGCAGGATTTGCTTTCACCAAGTTTGGCTGGGTGCAGAGTTATGGAAGTAGATGCGTGAAGCCTCCAATTATTTATGGAGATGTGTATCGGCCGGAACCGATGACAGTTCGCTGGTCAGCGTATGCGCAGTCACTTACGGACAAACCTGTGAAAGGGATGCTTACTGGACCCGTGACTATTTTGCAATGGAGTTTTGTGCGAAATGATCAGTCGCGATCTCAGACTTGTACTCAGATTGCTTTGGCGATTCGGGATGAGGTGGTGGATTTGGAGAAAGCTGGAATTGGTGTGATTCAGATCGATGAGCCGGCAATTAGAGAAGGCTTGCCCCTTCGTAAATCTGATTGGAAAGAGTATTTGGAATGGGCTGTTCGAGCATTCCGGCTTTCGGCAAGTGGAGTGAAAGATGAAACGCAGATTCACACGCACATGTGCTATTCGGAATTTAACGATATCATTCAAAACATCGCAGAAATGGATGCCGACGTAATTACGATAGAATGCTCTCGATCTCAAATGGAGTTGTTGGATTCCTTTGCAGAGTTTAACTATCCCAATGAAATAGGGCCTGGAGTCTATGATATTCACTCTCCACGAGTGCCATCGAAGTCTGAGATGATCCACCTGATGGAGAAAGCCAAGGCTGTAATTCCTGCGGCAAATCTATGGGTGAATCCTGATTGTGGTTTGAAAACCCGCCACTGGGAAGAAACCAGAAAGGCTTTGATTGAGATGGTGGCTGCGGCGAAAGAACTTCGTGAGTCAGTCTCAGAACCTGTGAGCTAAATAGGATTGCCTGGCGGATGAAAATTTCGCTGGGCGTTTTAGATTTCCTCAATTATAGACTCACCTCTAGATCGATCACCAGAGGTCCATTCCCAGATTTCGTGAAGGCGGATTTTTCCATTATCAAGGATTTCAGGTTTTGATTGGCAAATCCCGGTCATGAGTTCACCAGCTGAATTTACCTGATGATAGCGCATACTGATGTTGCCATCTTCATCCACTAAACCGATCAGATGTCCTTTGACGATTTTTCCACCAGCGTATTCGGCAGATAGAATATTGCCTTCTTGGTGATAGATGAAAACCGTCTCAGCAGAAGTCTCTCCATTTTCTGTATTTTGTACTGCGCGGAATTTACGATTGTTATAATTGATCGTGCTCATAGTAATTGGGTCGACTTCTGTTTCACTTTGCTTAGTGTTACCAAGCTTCATTTCACTAAAATTAAGTCCTTTCGTGGAAATTTATGGCTTTCCAATTGATCGTTCCAAGTATCTTGTAAGTTCAAATCCCAAATGTTGACTTACCCATGAGATCTATACTTCTTAGTTTTTTCCTTCTTTTTTCCTTCAGTGCCCAAGCACAGATGTTTCCTCATGGAGAGGAATTCACTCGTCAGGATACCCTTCGTGGCACGATCACTCCTGAGCGAGCCTGGTGGGATTTGCAATATTATCATTTGGAAGTAACCGTAGACCCAGAAACCAAGTCGCTTTCGGGTAAAAATACCGTACGATACAAAGTGCTAGAAGATGCAAAGCGTATGCAAATCGATTTGCAAGCTCCGATGCAACTCACCAAAGCGGTGCAGGACGGAACCGAATTAGAAATTGAGCATGAGGGAAATGCACATTTTATCACGTTGAAAGCTTCGCAAAAAGTGGGTGAGGAAAAGGAAGTTATTCTGACTTTTTCAGGAACACCTGTGGAAGCTGTTCGCCCGCCTTGGGATGGTGGATTGACTTGGAAGAAGGACAGCAATGGCCTTCCTTTCATAGCTAATTCCAATCAGGGATTAGGTGCGAGCATCTGGTGGCCGAATAAGGATCATATGTATGATGAACCAGATCGGGGCGTTTTGATCAGCGTGACTGTACCGGAAAATCTCATGGATGTTTCCAATGGTCGATTGATTGGAACGGATCATGACAAAGTAGCCAAAACCAAAACCTACCACTGGGAAGTGAAAAACCCAATCAATAACTACGGAATCAATATCAACGTGGGCGATTATGTCCATTTTGGAGAGAAATATGCAGGTGAAAAAGGCGAACTCGACATGGATTATTATGTGCTTCGGGAGAACTTGAAGAAAGCCAAAAAACAATTTGCCGATGCGCCTCGCATGATGGAAGCCTTTGAACATTGGTTTGGGCCTTATCCATTCTATGAAGACAGTTACAAATTGGTAGAAGCGCCTTACTTGGGCATGGAGCATCAAAGTTCGGTGACCTATGGCAATGCTTTCGCAAATGGCTATCTGGGTCGTGATCTGAGCGGAACAGGCTGGGGATTGAAGTTTGATTTTATCATCATCCACGAGTCAGGACATGAGTGGTTTGCGAATAATATTACCTATCGTGATATCGCCGATATGTGGGTTCATGAGAGTTTTACTGCCTATTCTGAGAATCTTTTTCTGGATTATTTCTATGGAAAAGAGGCAAGCGAAGCATATGTGCTTGGAACCAGAATGGCGATTAATAATGACAGTCCGATCATTGGCACTTATAATGTAAACTCAGAGGGCTCTGGTGACATGTATTATAAAGGGGCTAATATGCTTCATACTATCCGCCAGATTGTGAATGATGATGAAAAATGGAGAGGGATTCTCAGAGGATTGAATGCTGAATTTTATCACAAAACTGTTTCCACCCGCCAGATCGAAAACTACATCAGTCAAAAAGCAGGAATCAATCTTACGCCAGTTTTTGATCAATACTTAAGGGATATTAGAATTCCAATTTTCAGTTATTATCTGGAAGAGGGCGAGTTATTTTACCGTTGGGAAAATGTAATAGATGGCTTCGATATGCCAGTGAAGATCTATGTGGATGGGGAGGAAATGAACTTAAAGCCTACTCAGCGTTGGCAGCCAGTTGATGTTTCGCAGAAAAATGCAAAAATCACTGTGGATAAAGATTATTACGTAGGCTCGATGAATATTTTGGGGAACTAGTTCAAAAATGGGATAAGTACTTCTTTTGCCTTTTCCTCTGTGAACAGGACCAAACCAGTCATGTTGTCGCCAGGGTATTTGAATACAATCATTTGATTTCCTAAACACTTCACTTCAAATCGAAGCGGAGGATCAATGTCATCGATGAATTCTAGAATTCCTTCAGGAGTTAGTCTCCAATCCAATTCAAGTTCCTCACCATTTTCACTCTTGACAGAAGTTCCATCTTCGAAGAAGCTGTAATAAGCGTCAATCTTTCTGGTTTCAGTTAGACAATGCCAAGGGTTAGCTATCAATAGCTCGCGGGATATTTTCTTTCCGAAAAAAATAATATCCATGGATAATTGATTGGTATACTCAAACATAGCATATCAATTTACTAATTCGTTTCAAAAACCAAACTACTCCAAGTCATGATTTTTTGAACAGATATTTCTAGTCTTTTATCTTATAAATTTTCCCGTCTGCCTTGGTCATCAGATAAGCTTGTCCAGTTTTATCTTGCCCAAATTTTAGATCCACACGCTTACTTCCACAAAGTTCCTCTAGGCTCATTTCTTTACCCTCATAGGTTATTCCCCAGCTTGCGAATGTTACGTTATTTAGGTCACTGAGATCTGCGAAAAGTAGCCTACCATTAGGAATATTTCCAAATACCCATTTGTCTTTGAGCGGACCTGAAGGCATGAAGTACCCGCCGATAATGGCAGCTATCTCATCATGATCAATTTGAATAATTGGATAGGTTGAAGGTAGATTTTTATCCTGATCAGTGATTGGAAACACACTATGCATATCCGCGTATGGATTAATAATAAAAGTACCTTCTCTTATAGGCCAGCCATAGAAGTTTCCAGGTTCGATTAGGTTCAGTTCTTCTACATTGTGATGGCCAATTTCAGTAGCAAACATCCTTCCTTTTGTATCCCAGAATATCCGATTAGGATTGCGGAATCCATAGGCATAGACTTCTCCCGCTTTTCCATCCTGTCCTGCAAAAGGATTGCTATCAGGAATCCCATATTTTCCATTTGTGCTATTCCTGCCTGCCGGATTTATTCGCATGATACTGCTCCAAACTTTTGATCCATGGTGATCTGGAATAAAAGCAAATCCACTTTCGGCAGCTCCACCATCTCCAATTCCAACATATAGAAACCCATAATCCTCACTTCCTGATTTGGAATTAGGATTAAAAGCTAGTTCCTGTACGCCATGAATCACCGTCACCACATTTATACGCATGAATTCCCGTCCTTCTCCAATGAAGGTAGGAGCATCAGGATTATTAGTTTTCCACTCGGTTAGCACCCATTGCATTTTTACATTGATGCTATCGGCATAGGTAAAATCAGCTGGCATAGTTCCCGCAGGTTCAGTATGCGAAGTATATAAAAGGCCATTGGTTGTGAATTCGGGATGAAAAGCATAGCTCCCAAACCCTGTGGCCAATCCTGGCTTGGAAACCAATTTTGTACGAAGTTCTTTTAATGGTAAATAGACCGAATACTTCCCATCTTTTAGTTCGTATAGCGTGCCATGCTGATCACTTACAAAAGTTCGCCCGGATACTGATTCTGACTCGAGCTTAGTGATTTTGGCTAGTGGAGGTTCTGGGTTTGATGCGGGAATCTGCGTATAAAATTCTAATTCCAGCCTGATCCCCGAATCTGGGATACTATCGGGTATTGGATTCTCTAAGCCTATCTGAGGTACTGTGTCAGGCAATGTTTTATAGGTATGGAGATAGGCTAATATATTATTGAGGTCTTGTTCTTTCAATCCAGGAAAGGCAGGCATATACGTGTTATATACTTCGAAAAGTGAAGCCGCTCGGGGATCATTAGCATCAATTACTTTGGCTGGGTCTTTAATGAAGTTTCTGACCCATTCAGTTTCCACACTATGTGTGATTCCGCTCAGGTTTGGGCCAATGCCATTTTGCTGGAAGTTGTGGCAGCTGCTGCAGTTGTTTTCAAAAAGTACCTTTCCAGCTTCAATTTGCTCCGAATCAGTACTAATATCACTTCCATATTGATTTTTCTGAGAGCAGGAGAAAATAAGTAGCGAGGCTGTAAAAAAAAGATATATCGATTTATTCATTAATGCTAAGTTGTGGATTTTTGCTTAATCGCACCAAACAAAATATTATTATTGGTAAAGCTGTCCTGCTAGGTCTATGGATTCCATAAAAATTTGAAGCAGTCTATAATTTCCGTTGTAAATCTTAATAATTCAGAATAATTCGAAAAGTGGTTCCTTCATCAACCTTACTCTCAACTTCAATTGTTCCCCCAAGGCTTTGTATGTGGTTGTATACCAAATAAAGGCCAATACCTCGGCTGTCTTTATTGGTATGGAAGGTCTGCTGAAACCCAAAAAGTTTATCCTTAACTTTTTCCAAATCAAAGCCCAGCCCATTGTCTGAAAAGATCAGATGGACTTTGTCTCCCACTCGTGTTGAGGTAATAGAAATGACTGGTTTGACGCCTACTTTCCTGTACTTAATAGAATTGGTAGTTAGATTAAGAAATACACTCTCCAGATAGGTGGCATTGGAAGTGATTTTTGGTAATTCTGTAAAGTTTCCTATTACAGTTGCATCGGAGTTTTTGAGAAGTGTACTGATTGATTTTGACACATTTCTTACCACTTTCTTCAGGTCAATTTCTTGAACAGGGATGAATAGGGATTGTTTTTCTCGGAGTTCCTTAGAATAAACATTAAGTTTTTCCCGTAAATCCTCGCAGCTCATTTTAAAAAGCTCCAAAAGCTCTAACGTCTCTTTATCCGTAATCTTTGAATAATCTATTAATTCATAAATAGACAAGAGGTTGTTCACCGGAGATCTTAGATCGTGGGAAGTCATATGCCCTATATGCCGCAGATCTTTATTTATTTCCGTAAGGTTGGTTAATAGGGTATTTCTATCTGTCTCAAGTTCTTTTTTGTGTGTGATGTCTCTAGCTATAGCAAAAATTATTTGCTCTTCCTGTACAGGTTGGGAAGTCCAAGACAGCCATATTATTTCACCTGACTTGGTTAAATATCTATTTTCGAAATTTACCAGAGGAGTAGATTTAAGTAATTCTGACCTTTCTCGAGCAGTAGTTTCCTTGTCTTCATGATAGATAAAATGATGGATTGGGTTGGAATACAATTCATCATAAGAATAACCTAAAACTTCCTTGACCGCAGGGTTTATTTTTTTGAAATATCCGTCAAAACCAGCTATGCAGACTAAGTCTGGAGTTAATTCAAAAAAAATGTCATACTGTGAGAAATCCGTATTCATAATACTAAGGTTAGCAGAAATTTAAGGCCAAAAAAATGTATCTGAGCAAACAAAATTTTATAAAAAGTATACTGAATTACACATACAATAAAAAGACTATCAGTGTGATGATAGTCTTATCTATTTCCTATTCATCAATTGTGAATGTTTCGTCTTCTAAGTAGTGAGGATAGATTTTTCGGTGCTGTTTTTTCACTTCTGTGATTAATGCTTGACGAAAACCTTCAACATTCTGTCCGCTAGCAGCAGCCATGAATACCGGTGGAATCCCTGTTTTTTTTCCATAAGCCTCCGCCAAAGCATCGAAATCGTGGAAATCTGCTTCCTCTAATTCCAATTCAGTCATTTTCATGCTTTCTTCCACGCTAGGCATGGTCTCCACCAGATCGATTTTATTGAAGACAAGTAGAATAGGTTTATCACCGGCCTTGATCTCATTTAATGTCTCAGTGACTACTGCGATATGATCTTCGAAATGCGGATGAGAAATATCAACCACGTGTACAAGTAAATCAGCTTCACGGATTTCATCCAAGGTAGATTTAAAAGCAGCAATGAGGTGAGTAGGAAGTTTTCGGATAAATCCGACAGTATCGGAGAGTAGGAAAGGGATATTTTCTAGTACCATCTTGCGTACGGTGGAGTCCACCGTGGCAAAGAGTTTATTCTCAGCCAGAATATTTGTCTTGGTAATTAGATTCATCAAGGTGCTTTTACCCACATTGGTATAACCCACTACGGCTACTCGAACGATTCCTTTTCGGCCTTTACGCTGCGTTTCTCCTTGTTTTTCTATTTCACGAAGTTTCTCTTTCAGCAGAGTGATTCGATTTCTGATATCTCGCTTATCAGTTTCGATTTCCTTTTCACCTGATCCACCACGAGTAGTTGTACCTCCTCGCTGTCGCTCCAAGTGAGTCCAGAGATTTGTCAATCGGGGTAGTAGATATTGGAAGCGGGCAAGTTCTACCTGCGTTTTAGCTTGGGCAGTTTGTGCTCTCTTTAAGAAAATATCCAGAATCAGAAGTGACCTATCGTAGATCGTGACCTTCAATTCATTCTCTAAGTTTCTCATCTGAGAAGGTGAGAGGTCATCATCAAAAATGACCATATCTACTTCGAAATGCTTGATATATGCTTGAATCTCTTCAAGTTTTCCAGAGCCTACAAAGGTCTTGATATCTGGCTTTTCCATTTTCTGGGTAAAGCGATGAACTGTCTTTGCACCGAGAGTTTCTGTCAGGAATGCCAATTCATCAAGATATTCCTCCGTTTGTTGCTCGGTTTGATATTGACGAACCACACTTACTAAGATGGCAGTTTCTTCTTTGCCACCTGTTTCGTGAAGTTTTTGAAGTTTGCGGGAATGTTTACTCATAAATTAATTGCTATATCGAAACAATGCGAAACGCTAAATTATAGTTTCCTAATTGCTTAGAAATGGCCAATTGAGGCAGTTTTTTTAAATTGGCATGTTAGATTCCTGTAAAGTTCGACATATTTCCTTAGAATTGATTAGGATAGTGATTTGACTGGTGGTTATTTTGCCTTTTAAAGCAGAAACTAATACATCCCAATGGCCCAAGTAAAAAAAGCCACCTTAACAGGTGTTTTAGAGATATTTCCAAGGATTTTTGAAGACCAGAGAGGTTATTTCTTTGAGTCGTACCGAGCAGATTGGTTGTACTCTGAAGGAGTGGATCATGACTGGGTTCAAGATAATCAGAGTTACTCTCAGAAAGGAACAGTGCGAGGTCTTCATTTTCAGAAAGGCGAGTTTGCCCAGGCAAAATTGGTACGAGTGATTCAGGGGAAAGTTCTTGACGTAATCGTGGATTTGAGGAAAGGCTCTTCCACCTTTGGAGAGAAATATTCTGCCATTCTGGATTCAAGCAGGAATAACCTGATGTATGTGCCCACAGGTTTTGCGCATGGATTTTCAGTATTGGAAGATTCGATCTTCGCATATAAGTGCTCCAATTATTACAACAAAGAAAGTGAAGGGGGGATTCTTTGGAATGATCCAGCATTAAATATAGACTAGCAGATTGATGAGCCGATTACTTCTGAGAAAGATGCCGAATGGCCTACGTTAGAAGAATTTAAAATTAGTGAAGGAGGATTGTAATGGGATTTTTAGATCTGTTTAAGAAACAACCGGAGGTATATGAGAACCTTGACCTAAGTTGGTTGGAGGTTGATATGCATTCGCATTTGATACCCGGTATCGATGATGGATCTAAAAGTATGGAGGAATCTCTCCATTTGATTAAGCGGTTGTCTGATTATGGCTTGCGCAAAATCATCACTACTCCACATATAATGTCTGAGTATTATCGCAACACGCCTGAAATCGTAAATATGGGCCTGGAGGATCTAAGGAGAGCGGTTAAAAAAGAAGGCATTTCCATTGAGATAGAAGCTGCTGCTGAATATTATATGGACGAGATTTTCCTTGAGAAAATCAAAAATGGTGAAGAAGTTCTTACGTTCGGTAACAATTACATCTTAGTAGAAACGGGCTTTATCAATAAGCCTCAAATGCTTTTGGAGATTATCTTTCAACTTGAAATGGCAGGTTATAAGCCTATTCTCGCGCATCCAGAACGTTATCAGTACTTAATTGGCGACAAGGGATTTCTTCAGGATCTGACAGACAGGCAAATCCTCTTTCAAATTAACTTGCTATCACTTACTGGTTTTTATTCCAAGCCTGTAAAAGATTTTGGTGAGATGCTGATAGAAATGGGGTTAGTGAAATTTTTTGGTACCGACTGCCACAACCCACGCTATCTGGATATGATGGAGACTCTACCAAAGTCAAAATTATACAGCAAAATCAAGCAACTTGATGTGCTAAATTCCACTCTTTGATTTGCGGGTTGGTCCATGAAAATTCTTATTACAGGTATTACAGGATTATTTGGAAGCTATTTGGCTAAAGAGTTTGCTGCGCTTGGTGAGATTCATGGTTTTCGTAGGTCAAGTTCATCACTGAGATTGCTCGAAGAAATTAATTTCCCGATTTGCTGGCATGAAGGAGAGCTTTCTGATATTGAATCTATTGAGTCGGCGCTCGAAGGAATGGATATAGTAGTACATGCCGCGGGCAAAGTCTCTTTTGATGCAAATGACGAAGAGAGTTTGCATAGTAGTAATGTGGATGGTACTATAAATCTGGTCAATGCCATGCTTAATTCTGGAGTGAAAAAGCTTGTACATATCAGTTCCGTCGCTGCGATCGGAAGGAGCCCTGAGTTGACCAAAATTGACGAAAAATTTAAATGGGTCGAATCTCCCCTCAACACAGACTACGGTATATCTAAATATTTAGCGGAATTAGAAGTGTGGCGTGGAGAGCAAGAAGGTTTGGATTTGATCGTAGTGAACCCTTCCATTTTATTAGGTAAAGTCAGTGATAATCGCAGTTCTTCAGACATTTACCAGTATGTGCTGGAAGAGAATTCTTATTACCCTCAGGGAGACTTGAACTACATCGATGTACGGGACGCGGCCAGGCAAGTAAGAGAATTAGTGCAAAAAGAAGTTTGGGGCGAGCGATTCATTTTAAATAATGAGCAGATTTCGTACAAAGAATTCTTTGAGAAAATGGCTGCCGTGTTTGGCAAAAAGGCACCCTCTAAAGCAGTAAGTCCTTTCATGCTGAAAATTGCAGTGTTTTTCAATACTATATTTAGAAAAATAGGATTGAGTAAAAGTCCGCTGAATAAGAAAACAGCAATGATTTCACAGCAAAAACTATTTTTCGATAATACTAAAGTGAATAAGCTGCTTAATAATGACTATCATAGCTTGGAAGACACCTTTAACTGGTCAAAGTAAACTTATTTTTGATCCCTATCGTTTCTTCCAAAAGCTTTAAAGTGAGATGACATAATTTCGCTGAAAGAGTAGAATGAAAATTAACAAATCGAGATTTTGAGAGACCAAATTAATTGGTAACTTAAATAAACCATAACACATCCTAATGACTGGAGATCACGATCATGATTGGGAAAATGACAAGAAGCTGGTAGAGCGATTTGAAAATTCCCTTCAAGCCAATCTGGACCTTTATTTCGAAGAGGAAGAATTGGAAGATATCATCCGATTTTACTTTGATCAACAGAAGTTTCTCAAGGCACTTCGTGCTGCTGAGTTTTCGTTGGAACGATTTCCATTCTCTGTAGAAATTAAGCTCCTCCAAGCGCAATGCCTGATATTCAATGATGAATTGGAAGAAGGACTGGGCATATTGGAAAACATAAATAATATATCTCCAAACAACGAGGAAATCATTCTTGCTTTGGCTAATGCCCATATTTTGGGAGGCACACCGCAGGATGGCATTGAGTTGTTGGAGAATTTCCTGCCATTAGCGGAAGACAAGGCCGAGGTATACTATTCCTTAGGGAATCTGTATCGCGTCCAAAACAACAATGAAAAAGCAAGCTACTATTTCAAAGAAGCTGTAAAGAGTCGCATCAATCACGAAGATGCACTTTTCCAGTTGGCGATGATTACTGAGGAAGAAGGCTCTTTTGATGAAATTCTGGATTTCTACCAGGAATTCATTGATCAGGATCCTTACAGTGCGGGCGCTTGGTATAATCTAGGAGTAGTTTATAATCGTCTAGGTAGATTTGAGGATGCGATCAAGGCGTATGATTATGCCATTTTGATTGATGATGCGTTTGCCTCTGCCTATTTCAATCTGGGTAATGCTTTAATGAATACCCAGCAGTATGAACTTGCGTTGGAAGCCTATCAGAATACAATTAATTGTGAAGGTGCAAATGCGGAGAATTGCTGCTACATGGGAGCTGCCTATGAGAAACTTGAAAAAATAGATGAAGCATTCAAATATTTTAAGAAGTCTGCCAAATTTGATGAGGAGTACGATGACGCTTGGTTTGGGCTAGGAATGTGCATGCTGAAGAAGGAAAAATTCTTCGAAGCCATACATTATTTCAAGAAAGCGTTAAATCTTACAAAAGAAAATTCTAATTATTGGGTAGGTCTTGCAGATGCTGAATTTAATTTGGGCAACATGCAGGCTAGTTCTGAAGCGTATGAGGAAGCTATCAATTTGGAGCCAGGTATTTTGGAAACCTATGTAAATCTGGCACTTATATACTTCGAGCAAAATCGTTTCGAAGAAGCAATTGATGTAACTCGTGAAGCAATTGAGGAGATGCCAGAGGAAGCAGAGCTTTATTATCGCCTGGTAGTTTACCTAATCAAAATGGGCAATTACAAAGAGGCGTTTTCATTTTTGGAAAATGGGTTAACTTTGGACTTTGAAAAGCATAGCATCATGTATGATTTGATGCCAGAGCTTAAACAGCAGAAAGCCTTATACAAGATTATTGCCCAATATCGAGAGCAAAATCTCGAATCTTAACATTAAAACCTCGCTAATGAATTATGAGCTGAATAATATCCCCGTTCGGACTGAGAAGCCACGAACCAAAGGATTTACCATGGCCATGGACAAAGGCCTAAGCCTAAGAGCCACCGAAGATTTTGTTGAAAGTTGTTCCGATTTTGTAGATATCGTGAAGCTTGGTTGGGCCACTTCTTATGTGACCAAAAACCTTACAGAAAAGCTAGCCATCTACAAGGAAGCTGGAATTCCAGTTTACCTAGGAGGGACACTTTTCGAAGCATTTATCGTAAGAGGTCAATTTGACGATTACAGAAAAGTATTGGATAAATATGATCTTACTTTCGCTGAGGTATCAGATGGATCTATTTCTCTAAATCACGACAGGAAGTGTGAATACATCACTACGCTAGCCAAGCAAGTTACCGTGCTTTCTGAAGTTGGATCCAAGGATGCTGCTAAAATCATCCCTCCATACAAGTGGATCGAGCAGATGCAGAAAGAATTGGATGCAGGTGCTTGGAAGGTTATCGGTGAAGCCAGAGAAGGTGGAAACGTCGGTCTTTTTAGAGATTCAGGTGAAGTAAGACAAGGACTAGTGGAAGAAATTCTGACTCAGATCCCTGAAGAAAGAATTATCTGGGAAGCTCCAATCAAATCTCAACAGGTTTGGTTTATCAAGCTGATTGGCGCAAATGTGAACCTTGGAAATATCAGTCCTTCCGAAATCATTCCTCTGGAAACAATTCGATTGGGATTGAGAGGAGATACGTTTGATCACTTCTTGGGAGAAATCAAATTGTAATACAACTCAACTCATTACAGGCTGATTGGAATATTCCGATCAGCCTTTATTTTTGACCATGGATTTTATCAGAAAATATGTGCTCACCTACCTAAAAGGTATGGGTATGGGAGCGGCAGACATTGTACCAGGAGTATCTGGTGGTTCGATTGCCCTGATTACTGGGATCTACGAGGAGTTGCTTCGTAGTATTAATTCCTTCAATGGGGATAGTCTGAAGTTGCTACTCAAATTTGAATTCAAAGCATTCTTTCAAGCAGTAAACGGAGCCTTTTTGCTTAGTCTATTCCTTGGGATAATGACGAGTATTTTCTCGCTTTCGAAGCTGATCACCTATTTGATGGCTGAGCATCCCATTCCACTTTGGTCATTTTTCTGCGGATTGATCTTGATTAGCGCTTTTCTTATTCTGAAGGATATTAAAGAATGGAATTTGGGAGTAATTATCGCTCTGATCATCGGTACAGTTTCAGCATATTTCATCACGGAGTTACCACCTACAAGTAGCCCAGATGCACTTTGGTTTACTTTTGTAGCTGGTGCTATTGCTATTTGCGCGATGATTCTACCTGGAATTAGCGGGAGTTTTATTTTGCTGATTTTGGGAAAATACGAGCCTGTTATAAACGCTGTTTCGGAGCGTGATTTTGCTACGTTGGGTATTTTTGCTTTAGGATGCATTGTCGGACTTCTATCTTTCAGTCGAGTGATTTCCTGGTTATTGAAGCGATTCTACTCCATTACAATTGGTTTATTATCTGGCTTCATGTTAGGTTCTATCAATAAACTTTGGCCTTGGAAAATTGTCACTGCATACCGTACTTCATCTAGTGGAGAAGAAAAACCATTTTTGACTAAAAATCTATTCCCAAGTGACTATTTAGACCAGACTGGTTTTGAGCCAAAATTAATGTTGGCTGTAGGAGCATTCTTATTTGGGATAATATTGGTATTTGGGATTGATCGCCTGGCGGCATACTTAAAGAAATCATGAAATCGAGCATGATAAAAGTGGCGCAAATAGTGATAATAATCCAACATGCGAGATTCCATATGACCTTTGAAAATCAAATAATATACAGATGAGAAAATTCGGATTAATAGGACATCCACTTACACATTCATTTTCGAAGAAATTTTTCGAAGAGAAGTTTGAAAAAGAAGGAATAGAAGGCTGTTCTTATGAATTGTTTGATATCCCTAATGCATTTGATCTAGAGGAGATTCTTAGTGATGATCCAGATATAGAAGGAATCAATGTCACCATACCATACAAGGAAGATGTGATAGCGCTGATGGATGATCTAGAAGAGGCTTGCGAAGAAATCGGCGCAGTAAACTGCATTCATATCCAAGATGGAATTCGTACAGGTTACAATACAGATTACATTGGGTTTAAAAATTCGCTTTCTCCTTGGCTTGGTGGAGTTAAACTCAAGGCCTTGATTTTGGGAACAGGCGGAGCATCGAAAGCAATCAAACAGGCATTGATAGATTTGGATATTGATTTTCTGAATGTATCCCGCTCAGAAGATGAGGATCAAATAACTTACGATGATCTGGCTTCAGACCCTGAGATCATGAAAACTCATCACTTGATTATCAATACTACTCCACTTGGCACTTTCCCAAATGAAGCAGGTATTCCAGCCATTCCGGTAGAACAGTTTTCAGCTTCGCATTTTGTGTATGATTTGGTCTATAATCCTCCTGTGACTACACTGATGAAAGCCTGCTTGGACAAAGGGGGAAAAGCAAAAAATGGGCACGAGATGCTAATTCTACAAGCTGAAGCCTCTTGGGAGATCTGGAATTCGTAAATTATAATCAGATGAAAAAAGCCATACTCATCATTCAATGCCCCGATCAAAAGGGGATAGTAGCCGAAGTTTCCAGATTTCTTTATGCATATGAAGGCAACATTCTGGAAGTGGATCAGCATGTCGATGAGGAAATGGGTATGTTTTTCATGAGAGCGGCTTGGGAGTTGGATTCTTTTTCTTTGGAGAAAGATGAAATTACTGCCCGCTTTAGGGAAGAAGTTGGAGAGCGATTCAAGATGGATTTTAAGCTTCATTTCAATTTCCCCAAACCTAGAATGGCGATTTTCGTCAGCAAGCTTTCCCATTGTTTGTTTGATATTTTGGGAAGACATCATGCGGGACAGCTAGATGTTGATATTCCTGTTGTGGTCTCCAATCATCAGAGTCTGAAGGAAATTGTGGAGGCATTTGGGATTCCTTTTCATTACATTCCCATCACAGCGGAGACTAAAGCCTCAGCTGAGGCTAATCAACTGGAGTTGATGAAAGCAAATCAAATTGATTTTGTTGTGTTAGGGCGCTACATGCAGATTTTATCTGCCGAGTTTATACAGCATTTCCCGAACCGCATCATTAATATCCACCACTCATTTTTACCGGCTTTTGTAGGAGCTAGACCTTACCATGCCGCTTACGAAAGAGGTGTGAAAATCATAGGCGCGACTGCTCATTACGTCACCGAAGAATTAGATGCAGGACCAATCATCGAGCAGGAAGTAGCGCGGGTGAGGCATCACAATACCGTTTCAGAATTAGTCCAAATTGGGCAAGATGTGGAAAAAGTAGTGCTTTCCAAAGCCATCAAATATCACGTAGACCGCAAGGTGATGCCGATCAAAAACAAGACGGTGATTTTCTATTAAGGAATGATTTTCCTTGGAATGTCTTTCGGAAGCCGAGTCAGCATTTCATAATTCACCATTTGAGTGGATTCGGAAAAAGAGGCTACTGTGATTTCTTTTCCACCCTGCTTTCCTATGAGAATTACCTCATCACCGATTTTAAGATCTTTGATCTTACTCACATTCACGGCGATGGCATTCATGGTAACTGTTCCTACTACCTGACAATAATTTCCCTTAATAAGAACCATACCTTGATTACTCAATAATCTACTGTATCCATGTCCATAGCCTACTGGAACTATCGCAAGACGGATATTTTCCAAGGCCATGTAACTATTGCCGTAGCCTACAAACTCTCCGGTTTTCACAGCCTTCAGACTCATGATCGTGCTTTTCCAGGTAATTAGTCTTCGCAGAGGGTTTTTATTTCCTTTAGGAAGCGAGTTTAGCTTCGCAAAAAACGTCTCTTTGGTAGGCCAAAAGCCATAGCCTGCTATTCCTATTCTTACCATATCCATGATAGTTTCGGGGAAAATAAGCGTAGCTGCAGAGCAGGCAGTGTGATACGTTTTGAACGATATGCCTTGATTGTTGAAAAAGTCTTTGAATTCGTGGTATCTGGCAATTTGATTTTTTACTCTAACGAAATTACTAACAGACTCTGCGCCTGCATAGTGCGTGCAAAGGCCTTCAATAGAAATATAGTTAGAATTTTCTATGAGCATTTCAGCGAGCTTCTCACGTTGAATCCAATCAAATCCAGTTCTGTGAAATCCAGTCTCCACCTCGACATGGACTTTGGCAGGAATATTTATTTCCTTAGAAATCGAAATAGCTTTTTCGAGTCTTTCAAAATCAAAAACATAGAAGCTGATTCCTTTTCGGATTAATTCTTCCAGTTCTTCAAAATGGAGCATGCCTAAAATCATGATCTCAGATCCTTTCTTAGATTTTGCCCATACTTCCCAAGCTTCATCAGAGCTGAAAGCACTGAAATGTCTGATTCCAGCTTTTTCGGCTATTTCTACCATTTGTGAAATCCCATGACCGTAAGCGTTACCTTTCACTACTGCAGATATTGTAGGCTTTGGGCCTATTTCTGAGCGGATGTAGCGTATATTTTGTCGATAAGCCTTAGCGCTGATTTCAAGGGTAGAGGTGGCAATCATATTTGAATTCTAATTGAGTCGAGAAAGTAATGCTCTCTGCCTCCTTATCCCAATTCTTGATTAATTTTATTCTTTAATTCTATTTTTATGAAAAACACCTTTCTCGTTTCTGATCAAAAGCCACGCTGTCCATGGTGTCTAGGTTTCGAAGATTATGTCACTTACCACGATACTGAATGGGGAGTGCCGGTCTGGGATGATCAGATTCACTTCGAATTTTTGATTCTGGAATCAGCTCAGGCTGGCCTGAGTTGGGCTACTATATTGAAGAAAAGGGAGGGCTATCGCAAAGCTTTTGCGGACTTTGATTATAAAGTTGTGGCTGAATTTCCAGAAAGCTATGTGCAGGAGTTACTCCAAGATCCGAGTATAATTAGAAATGTGCTTAAAATCCGTGCTGCGATCAATAATGCTAAATGCTTTATGGAAGTACAGCAGGAGTTTGGCTCTTTTTCTAACTACATCTGGGGATTTGTAGGGGGAAAGCCGATTCAAAATCGCCTATCATCCATGAGCGAGGCTCAAGCAACCACTAAAGAATCTGATTTGCTTGCAAAAGACCTGAAGAAGCGTGGATTCAAATTTCTAGGGAGTACCACCGTGTATGCACACATGCAGGCTACAGGATTATACAATGACCATTTGGAATCTTGTTTCCGATTTGCTGAGGTTTAGACCTCTACGAAAGCAAAGAAAACCAGCCATACTAGGATTAATATTGGTAATAGGATCGGCAATGAGAATCGGATGATGTAGCCAAAGAAAGAAGGCATTTTGATGCCATTTTGCTCAGCTATTGACTTCACCATGAAGTTCGGTCCATTTCCTATGTAAGTCATCGCTCCGAAGAATACTGAGGCGATGGCGATGGCCATCAATTCAAATGCAGAGTCATGATACCCATCGGCAGCAAACTGACGAACCTCTTCGATGTTGCCAATAGAAGCACCTTTGGATGCCATAGCTGCGGCAAGGAAGTTTAGGTAGGTAGGTGCATTATCTAAGAATCCTGAAAGAAGTCCGGTGCCCCAATAAAGCGTGTTGTGAGTGATCATTGCGGCGCCATCAGGTGATTTTGCGAAGGCGCCTACTAGCTCTAAGGCCGGCATCATAGTACCAAATATTCCTACGAAGATAAATGCTACTTCGCGTATTGGTTCGAAGTTGAATTCATTCCCTTTGATGGCTCGCTGGTCAGCAAACCGGTAAGACAGAAAGGCGACAGACAGCATGATGATTTCTCGGATATAGGAGAATTTTTGGCCTTCATACACAATGGCCGGCACACCCTCTATCACATTTGGATCTAGGAACACCGAGCAAATAATAATAAATAACCAACCAAAGTTCTTCATTCCTATTAAGGAAAGTTTGTTGGTATAAGTAGTCTCTTCTAATTCAGAGTTACCATTTGCCCTGCCAAATTTTTTGTCAATAAAGTAGAAGGCAACAGCTAGCGCAATTAGAGCAAATATCCATGCTGGCCAGTTATGCTCTAGCGTCCAGAAGAATGGAATGCCTTTCAAGAAACCTAGAAATAAAGGAGGATCACCTATCGGAGTCAAAGAGCCACCAATATTACTCACCATGAAGATGAAGAATATGATATGGTAGGCTTGAATATTTCCTTTATTCAACCGTATAAATGGGCGGATCAGCAGCATAGAAGCTCCAGTGGTTCCGATCAGATTGGAGATCAATGCACCAATGATCAATAAGGATACGTTTGCAAAGGGTGTAGCTTTTTTGTCTATCTCAATCAGGATTCCACCTGAAGCAATATACAGCGATGCCAGTAATGCTATGAACTGAATGTATTCTGCCATAGCATGCACGGGCGCATGCACATTTCCTAAAACAAATAAATAATAGAAAACGACCATTAAAGCGAATCCAATAGCGATTTTTGGGTAGTTTTTGTGCCAAAAATGCTCATAAAATAAAGGTCCTGTGGCAATCATAAGTAGCAATGCTACAAATGGAATAACCAGCCAAATAGGTGCTGTATGGTGGTCTTCTTCTGCTGCTTCACCAATGGATTCTCCATGAGATACGGTTTGGTCAGTATCCCCATGATCTGCCTGAGCTAGGTAGACTTGCTCTGTGTCAGTATTTTCGGCATAGGCAGATTGAGTTTCTAAGGCGCCAAAAAATAATATTCCGAAAAGTATGGAGAAACTTAATATAAAATTCTTCATTAGGTTGATAGGGTATGCTGGGTGTTCTTTTCGGTTAATTTAAGCAAATATTTAATTGCTGCTATTCAATAATGGCATCTGCTAAACTACAGCTTTTGCCTGATACAGCACAATCGAAACTTGCCATCCTGTTGGAATTAATCAAAAATTAACTCCAACAGTTCATTGGCAAAGAATAGTTTTACACGAGTTGTGCTAGGGCTATATTAAAGGATGTTTCGGCCAGTTTAATTTTTTGTGGATTCTTGGAATGGACATTTTTCAGAGCTTTCTCAATAGTCTCACTGACATCTGTGAATATTGCCATATCGGTGACTTCCGCGTTATCGCTCATCAAGTAAGCAAATACACGAGCCATACCGCAATTTGCGATGAAATCAGGAATGACAGAAACGCGCTGATCAGTCCAAACACCTGTTGGGCCAAAGAAAATCTCAGGATCTGCAAACGGCACATTGGCTCCACAAGAAATTACTTCCAGTCCAGCATTGACCATTTTCTCTGCTTGATCTTGGGCGATTAGTCTCGAAGAGGCAGCTGGGATGAAAATTTCACTTGTTAGATCCCATATTTTCTGATTTATTTCTTCAAATGGGAGTTGATTTTCTGCAACTAGTTTGTTTCCATTTCTATTTAAGAAAAGCTCACGCACCTCATCAATAGAATAACCTTCCTCATTAATCACTCCTCCATCTCGGTCGATAATGCCCACTATTTTTACGCCTTCCACGGCAAGGAAGCATGCTGCTGCAGCACCTACATTTCCCCATCCTTGAATAATAGCACGCTTTCCTTTGATATCGCCGCCCCAGATTTTATAATATTGCCTCACCGCTTCCGCTACCCCAAATCCTGTAATCATATCTGCTACAGTATATTTTTTAGGACCATTTGGAGTGAAATGCGGATCTTCAAGTACTTTGGATACTCCTTGTCTTAATTGGCCTATTTTTCTGATTTTTTCAGGTTCTGTAGCATGGAAATGTCCATTTACCACGCCCTCTTGCGGGTGCCAAAGACCATAGGATTCTGTGATAGGAATTACTTCATGGATTTCGTCGACATTAAGATCTCCACCTGTTCCATAATAACTTTTTAATAAAGGCATTACCGCTTTGTACCAACGCCGTAGCACTTCATCTTTACGGGGATCGTTTGGATCGAAGTTGATTCCTGATTTTGCTCCACCAATGGCAGGACCTGAGACGGTAAACTTTACCTCCATGGTTTTGGCTAGGGATTCTACTTCCCGCTTATCTAGACCCTTTCTCATGCGGGTGCCACCCCCAGCGGCTCCACCTCTGAGGGAATTTATCACTACCCAGCCTTCGGCTTCTGTTTCGCTGTCACTCCATTCAAAAGTAATTTCCGGTTTCTTGTTTTCAAACTTTTTAAGTAATTCTTGCATGTAATTTGGGTTTATAGCTGGGCAAAAATAGGAAAATAAACCTCTCTAGTTGCATGAAGTCTGACGGGCAGTTAGCCAAAAATTAATCCGCCAGATGAATCAGATCTTGCCCCTGTTACGGATGCCAGGCAATTGTTTTCATTTCGTATACGCAACACGCCCAAAAAGCCAAAAACCAGCGCCTCTTTAAATTCAATCAATTCGGAGGAAGCTGCTATATGATTCCATTTTGAATATAGTTGGTTATCAAGGCACTTAATAAAAAAAGCATTGTATGCGCCCCCGCCGGTGATCAGCACAGAAGGTGTGTCATTGTCTTGGTATTGCTTAATCACTTTGGCGATTTGAAAAGCATAATGCTCCACAAGAGTTCGTAAAATGTCTTTTTCAGAAAGACCACTAGAAATTAACAATGGCATGAAATCATTTTCTAAATCCTCCCGACCTAATGATTTAGCTTCCGATTTAGAGTAATAAGGCAGGGTATTTAAAGCTTCAAATAAATTTTGATTGAAATCTCCTTCTTTAGCCCAGGCTCCATTTTTATCGTATTCAGCACCGAGCATATTTGCCTGAGAATTCAGAAGTAGGTTAAAAGGGCAGGTGTCAAAAGCAATACGCTGTCCTGCTACTTCCATACTGATATTTGCAATCCCACCTAGATTGATGCAAAAATCGATCGAAGGAAAAAGTAATTGATCACCAATCGGTACCAAAGGAGCTCCCTGGCCGCCGAGCTGCACATCCTGCATACGGAAATCGTTGATTACCTTTTCTCCTGAAGCCTGATGCAATGCCCAGCCATTTCCTATCTGAAGGCTAAGACCTTTGGCTGGTTGATGAAAAACGGTGTGGCCATGTGAGCATATAGCCATCGGTTTGATTTGCTTTTCGCTGCAGTATTCTTTGACTTTTTCACCCATCCACTTGCCAAAATCCACGTCTAGCAGCGCCAATTCCAGCGCGGAAAGACTATGACTGTTCAGCAGCTTTTGTCCCAGCTCCTTTGGAAATGGGAACGTGATTGCATCCAAAATCTCGTAAGACCATTGTTTTTGACGCTCATAGCTGCAATACGCGATATCTAACCCGTCTCCTGAGGTACCGGACATCAATCCGATCATGGTGTAGTTTGTAGGGCTCATGGGTTAAAGTATGTTAAGTGAAGACTAAGACAAAGATAATTTAACAAGGATAGAACTACCTCGTTTTTATGAATGACTATTTTGCGAAAGATTAATTAAACTGGATGACAAATCTGATCATAGATATTGGGAATACTCGAATCAAGTCTGCTCTTTTTGAAGGAGATAAGCTGCTTGTGGAAGAAGTATTTGAGGGGCTTGAAAGAGCTTTACCTTCCTGGAATTCAGCGTCTTTTGACCATTGTTTGGTGAGTTCCGTGAAATGGAGTCAGCCAGAATTACTGGATATTTTACCTTTCCAATTTACCTATCTCAGTCCAGAGACGAAGTTACCTATCTATAATGGGTACGGAACACCGGCCAGTTTGGGTTTGGATCGTATTGCCGGAGCGATCGGAGCTTGGGCTGTTCGTGGAAAAGGTCCGGTTCTCGCAATAGACTTGGGAACTTGTATTACTTTTGATTTAATCGATGGAAGTAATTCATATCTAGGAGGGGCAATTAGTCCTGGATTTGGGATGCGAGCTAAGGCGATGCATGAACAAACGGCAAGATTGCCTCTAGTAGATTTAAAAGTAAAACCTACTGAACTGATTGGCAACAATACGATCATGTGTATGCAGATCGGTGTTTGGTATGGAATTGAGCTCGAGTTGCGTGGGCAAATCGAAGCCTACACCAAAAAATTTCCAGAAATCGAGGTCTTTGTTTGTGGTGGAGATGCCCAATCTTTTGATTCATTGGCAAAAGACCTCATATTTGTAGTCCCAAATTTGGTCCTTTACGGATTGAATTCTATTCTAAACCACAATGTTGAGTAATATCAAATTGCAATTGCTGGGTGTACTATGCACCCTTTTCTTATTTACAGAAGCTCAGGCTCAGTCGAGTGCTTCTACCTATAGTGCTCTTGGTATCGGAGAATTTAATTATTCCGGTCTAACTAATAATCAAGCCATGGGGGGACTTGGCATCAGTTTCGGTTCAGCATGGAACCCTAATGTGGTCAATCCTGCACTTACTACTAAGAACACGATTTTTAATTTTGAAGCTGCGCTGAATTATAAGAAAATCGCTGCTGACAACGGAACTGAGAAGTCAAATGTTGATGGTGGTGGATTATCCTATATCGCAATCTCTCTTCCTGTGAAAGTAAATAAAGCGACATTCGGCTTAGGATTGAATCAAATTACCAGTGTGAATTATCGCTTGTTTATAGAAAGTCCAGTAAGCAATACAGATATAAATGCTTTAAATTCTATCCAAGGTGACGGCGGTATCTCTGAAGCTTATTTGAGTTATGGGATGATTGTAGCTAAAAATCTGAGCCTAGGTATTCAGGGTTCTTACATCTTTGGGTCCACGATCCGAACGGACCAACTGGCACTTTTTGATAATGAGGGAAGCCAAGTTGGTATCACCACAGAATATTATGAAAGATTAACAGTTAGTGATGTGGGCATCAAAGCAGGTGCATATTACTTCCTCCCATTGAACGATAAGAGTAAGCTACATTTGGGTGCCATTTATCAGCGTTTAGGAGACGTTAATGGAAAAGCTTTTGCCAAACTCGCATCATATGGCCAAGCTAGCGATCCGGATTCAGATGGTGACCTGATTGCGAATGACGAACCAGGGAGCATTTATATCCCTAATCGCTATGGATTCGGCGTTTCTTATGAAAAAAACAACAAATTTGTGATCGGTTTGGAAGGTCAATATCAAGACTTCAAAAATTACAGATCTCTCTTAGATGATCCCTTGCAATTGAAGGAAGCGATCAAGATTGGTTTGGGATTCCAGATTATACCTGATTTTCTATCTGTTGACAACGGCCTGAAGAGAGGTACTTATCGCGTCGGTTTGGAGTATCAGCAGACGCCATACTACCTGAACGAGACAAATATAAATGACCTTGGCATTAACTTTGGAGCTTCACTTCCTGTAAATCAACTTTCATTAGTGAACTTCGCAGTGAAAGTCGGACAACGAGGAACCACCAACAATGGCCTCATCCGAGAAAGTTATGTAAACTTCACCTTTGGCTTGTCACTGAATGATAATAGTTGGTTCTACAAACGAGTATTTGAATAAAAAAATTAACCAAACCATACGATCAAAATGGTTAAATGCGAGTTTGAAAACTTGAATTTAGACATGAAGATTAAATTGTGCCGAATTAAACCATTATGAAAATGAACATTAAATCTACAGTCCTAGGGCTAAGTGCCCTGCTTCTTGCTGGGATGGTCCAAGCTCAAGTATTCAATTTTCCATCCGATCCAGTTCAAGAAGCTAAAGCCAGAGAGCTAAATGCTGCTTACACTGACTATATGCAATCTGAACAATACGTGGAGGCTACCAAACCTCTTCATTGGCTGCTTGTAAATGTGCCTGAGCTGAATGAGTCTCTATATATCAATGGAACAAAGATCTATGATGAGGCTTCAAAAGCCACGACAGATGAGGTTCAAAAGAGAGTTTATCAGGATTCCGTAATCATTTTGTATGAAAAGCGAGGTGTATTATATAACAATGAGAAAAATTGGATAGAAAATAAAGCTTATTACGGGTATACCTACTATAAGGATGATCAAGATAAGTTGAAAGATCCAATTGCTGATTTCGAAAAAGCAATGGAACTAAATGGTACACTTAGTCCTAACCTAATAGCTGCATATTTTAATTTAGTTTACAGAAATTATGCCTATCATGAAGCCTATACAGGCGAAGAGATTCTTTCAATTCATGATAAACTTCAAGCTATTCTTGATAAAGCGGCAGCTGAAGGGGACGATGTATCTAGCCCAAAAAGTAATCTTGAGCAATTATTAATTGCTATGGAACTGATCGATTGTGATTTCATTGAAAATACAATGGGACCAAAATTGACTGCTGATCCTACTAACGAGGCACTAGCAGATCAAATCTTCAAGTACTCTGTACAATACAAGTGTTTCTCTTCTAATGCATTCTTGCAGGCATTGGAAATGAAGCATGCGAAGGAACCATCTTTCTCTACTTCTCAGGTAATTGCCATGAGATATATGCAGGAGGACAATACTGCCAAGGCTGAAGAAATGTGGACTCAAGCATTGAGTCTTGCGGAGAATACTTCTCAGAAAGCAGAATCTCAGATGGAGCTTTCTAAAATTTACGCGAAGCAAGGAAAGAAATCAGCTGCGAGAGCTGCTGCTAAAGAGGCTGCAAATCTAGATTCATCTATTACTTCTGATGTATACAATATGATTGCGGGTATGTACATGAATGCCTACAATGAGTGTAGAGCAGGAGTAAGTGTGATTAAGGATAGAGCGATATTCTTAGCTGCCTATAATGCTTATCAGAGAGCTGGTAATTCTAGTGGAATGGCTCAAGCAAGAGCTCAGTTTCCTTCAAAAGAGGAAGTGTTTGCTGAAGGAATGCAAGTGGGTCAAAGCCTCAGCACTGGATGTTGGATTGGTGAGACTGTAACTTTGGCGACAAGAGATTAATCAAATTACTGATTTAAAAGGCAGTCTTCGGGCTGCCTTTTTTCGTTTGTAGCCATGAAACAATTTTCAAGTATCTTTGAGCTGTGAAGAATAGTTTACTTTCATTCGTACTACTTAGTGTCATCACATTGACTAGTTCCTGCAGGGAAGATGTAGACGCATCAGTTATGGAGGTGTATGATGGGCCTATGAATCTGGCTCTCAATGTGCATTTGATCCGAAGTGACTCGGCTATAGTGCGTTTTGAGCTTGAGGCGCCTAAGCAACTAGAATTTGCCAATGGCAACCTAGAATTTCCTGATGGGATCGAAATTCAGATTTTTGAGACAGATGGGCAATTGACCACCACGCTGAGAGCAGATCGGGGTTATTTTTTAAAGCAGGAGAATGTCTGGAGAGGAGAAGGAGATGTACAGGTTCATAATCTGATCAAAGATCAACACCTCCAATCAGAAGAACTTTTTTGGGAGCCAAGAAAGAGAATATACACTGAAAAGTTTGTAAGGGTACAGGACGGTGGTACATTTTTCTATGGATCTGGATTGGAAGCCGATGAGACTTTTACTAATTATTCCTTAAAAAATCCCCGAGATGGTCAGGTTGAATTACCTGGAGACGGATTATAAAAAAATGGCTACGGAATTCCCTGTTAAAACAATATTTGATTTTATTACTTCTCTGCTTTATAAAAAATCAGAATGAAATTAGTTGACGCATTATTATTATCCCTTTCACTTGCATTGATGATCGTAGGGATTCACCAGACGGTCACTCAGGGAGTGGAAGCTTCCTATGCAATTTTTATGTTTGCTGTAGCCTTGTTATTTTGGTTCCAGTATCGCAAAATGCAAAAAACCGAAGAACCACCCACACCTAAGAAAAAGGCCAAATCTGGCAAAAAACGTTAAGCATGGAAATAAGTTATGAGTTGATTTATGTGATCATCACGCTTGTGTTTTCAGCCTTTTTTTCAGGGATGGAGATTGCATTTATTTCTGCTAATAAGCTACAGATCGAGCTTCAAAATAAGCAGGGAGATCTGACTGGAAGAGTACTTAGCGTCTTTGTAAAGCGCCCAGGTCAATTTATCGGCACCACACTTTTGGGAAATACCATTTCTCTGGTGCTCTACGGTATATTCATGGCATTCCTCATGGAAGACCCGTTGAAGATGTTTCTACAAGACTCATTTGGCTTCAATAATGATGCGATTGTCCTGGTGTTACAGACTTTGATTTCCACTATTGTGGTTTTGGTCACCGCTGAATTTCTGCCAAAAAGCCTATTTATGCTGAACCCAAACAGCATGTTGAATTTCTTCGCACTGCCTTTCTGGATCATATATTTGTTCTTTTACCCAGTGGTTTGGGCTATAGTAGGACTGTCGAGATTTTTCATCACTAAAATACTCCGTTTAGAATATAGTGAGGACAAGCCAGTCTTCACGGTGACTGACTTGAACAGCTTTGTTCAAAATCACATTCACAAAGGGAAAGAGGATGGACATGTGGAGATTGATACCAAGATTTTTGACAATGCGGTAGAATTTAAAACTGTTCGAGTGCGCGAATGCATGGTGCCGAGGACAGACATCGTCTGTGTAGAAGTAGATGATGAAATGGAGGAGCTAAAAAAAGTATTCGAAGAAAGTGGACATTCCAAGGTGATTGTTTATCGGGAATCCATTGACGATGTCATCGGTTATTGCCATCAATTGGAGCTATTTAAGAAGCCCAAAACCATAGAAGAAATCCTCACCCCAATCATTATTGCACCAGAATCTGCCTTGGCAAATGAATTGTTGATTCAATTTATTCAGGAGCGAAAAAGTCTCGCTTTGGTAGTAGATGAGTTTGGAGGCACCTCAGGCATAGTTTCCATGGAAGATATTATTGAAGAGATTTTTGGAGAAATCGAGGACGAATACGACAGCGATGATTTGATCGAACAGAAAATTTCTGAACAGGAATATTTGCTCAGTGCGCGTCACGAAATCGATTACCTCAATGATAAATATGACTGGGAATTGCCCATTGGAGACTTTGAGACCCTATCTGGGCTGATTCTTTCGCTTACGGAGAATCTTCCAAAGAAAGGAGAATCGATTACTTTTGAGTCCTATACTTTTACAGTAGTGACCAAGCAAGAGCATAGAATTGAGACTGTTCGCGTGAAAATCAACACCTCCGGAATTTTCTAGTTAAGCGTTTGATTCAGAATATATTTTGAATTTCGTTAGTAATGCTATTATTTTGCGACACTCTAAAAAAGCGTAGTACAATAATGGCGTTAATTAAACAAATTAGACAAAGGACAGGTCTATTGATCGGCGTAATTGCCGGCGGATTAATTTTATTCCTCCTAGGAGGAGATTTATTAAGTCCAAATTCGACCTTACTCAGTTCCAGTCAAAATATCGTAGGCGAGATCGCAGGTGAAGATATCACCTACGAGGAATACATCGCCCGTGTTGAAGAATTCAAAGTAGCGAATCAGCAGAGAACGGGTAGAGTTCCTTCCGAAGTAGAAATGTATTCTATCAGAGAGCAGGCTTGGCAGTCAATGATTGTGGAGCGTGTGTTCAAAGAAGAATATGAGAAATTAGGTTTGACGATTTCCGATGCGGAATTAGTTGATATGGTTCAGGGCAAAAACATCGTTCCAGAATTACGTCAGCAATTGGTGAACCCTCAGACTGGTGAGTTTGACAAAAGTCAGTTGGTATCTTTCTTACAGTCTCTCGAGACTGCAGATCCAGCTCAGCAGGCATATTGGAATCAGCAGGAGCGCCTTTTTGCCGACTCTAGGCTGAGAATCAAATATGACAACATGCTAGCGACTTCTGAGTTTGCTACACAGGCTGAAGCTAAGGAGGAATACAAAGCAGCGAATACTATCGCGGATGCTTCTATCCTATTTGTGCCATTCTATGCAGTAGCTGATGCAGATGTAACTGTTTCAGAAAGCGAAATGCAAGCATATTTGACTAAGAATAAAAGCAAATTCAAATCTGGAAATGCCGCTAGCCTTGAATATGTAAGCTTTAGCATTCAGCCAAGTGGAATAGATTCAGCTGAGGTTATTTCTCATATCAATGAATTGACCAACGAGCTTAGAGCTGCAGAGAATGATTCACTTTTTGTATTGAGAAATTCTGAAGGACAAGCTCCTTTTATGACGATCAGAGCAGGTGATGAACTTCCTGCTAATTTGATCAATAATGTATCAGACATACAGGCAGGCCAAACTTATGGACCTTTCATTACAGCTAACTCCACTTACGTATCCTATAAGATCTCTGATCAATACGAAGGAACGCCAAGATTGAGAGCTTCACATATTCTTTTCAGCACTGAAGGAATGGATGATGCTTCCAAAGCAGTAGTAAAGGCTCAAGCTGAAACTGTTCTTGACGAAGTACAAGCTGACGGAAACTTTGAAATCGCAGCTAGACAATATGGCCAAGATGGAACTGCTCAAACAGGCGGAGATTTAGGTTGGTTTGCAAAAGAGGACTTCGTAGCTGAATTTGCTACGGCTGCCTATGCTGCAAAATCAACTGGAGTTCTTCCGAATGTAGTAGAAACTGAATATGGCTATCATATCATTAAAGTGACTGAAATGCCTAAAACCACTTACACTAAAGTGGCTACTTTAGAATTGGAATTGGTTGCTAGTGATGCTACTAGAAATGAGGCTTTCAGAAAAGCTGATTCATTTGCTGCAAATGCAGGAAACAGGAATGAGTTCACCGAAAACGCAACCACTGAGAATTATAGAATTCTACCAGCGGTCAATGTAGATGCCAATGCTAGAAATATCAACAACCTTCAAAACGCTAGAGAAGTTATTCGCTGGGCATTTGCAGATGATACTTCTACTGGCGAGGTTTCTACTGTTTATGAATTAGACAATGCTTATGTAGTAGCTACCCTAGTCAGCAAGAGAGACGAAGGCGATGTGAAATTGGCAGATGTAAAAGAGCAAATAGAAGCTCAGGTTAGAAATGAGAAAAAAGCTGAAGTGATCAAGTCTAAATTGGCTGGCAAGGCTACTTTAGAAGATATGAAAGCTGTCTATCCAAATGAAGCTTCTCTTAACGAAATTCCTGATTTGAAGCTTAGCGCTAATGTAATTCCAGGTGTTGGTTTCGCTCCACGAGCGATCGGAGCTATCTTCGGAGTGAAGCAAGGTGAGCTTACTCAGCCTATTCGTGAAGACGTAGGTGTGATCGTAGCTAAATTGAACTCTTTGACTCCAGCAGCTGAGATAGGTGACTATTCTGCATATCAAGGTCAATTGACTCAAAATGCTTCTCAGAGAACAACGTATTCAGTTATGATGGCTCTGCAGGATTTGGCGGGCGTCAAGGATTATAGATATAAATTCTTTTAATAGAATCTAGCTTTAGATTCGGAACCCATGCCTAACAGCATGGGTTCTTTGTTTATATTCGAAATGTAAATTGCTAATCCCATCCAGCTATGGACAAAAAGAAATTCGATAAGGAGAACTTCAAAGAAAAATTAGAAGCAAGTGGTGAGTTTCCTCAGCTTTATATGTTTAAGTTTATAGTTCCTAGTGGAAAGGAAAATCAGATTGCTGCGCTATTTCCAACGCATGAAATTACTACCAAAGCGAGTTCTGGAGGGAAATACGTGAGTACGACTATTCAGGCTATGATGAAAAATGCGGATCAGATTATTGCTCTCTATGAGCAAGCTGCCGAAATAGAAGGATTAATATCACTTTAACTAACTTGACTTATGTGGATCGAAGAAGATAACAAACTTAAGAAAAGCTTCAAATTCAAGGATTTTCAGGAAGCTTTTGCTTTTATGACCCGAGTGGCATTTTTGGCTGAGGCACACAATCATCACCCCAATTGGAGTAATGTATATAACACAGTAGAAATTGAATTGACTACGCATGATTCTGGGAACAAGGTGACCAAGAAGGATCATGCATTGGCTAAAGCCATTGATGAACTGTCTGCATGAGTGAAAATTCAGTAAACTTATATCTAGTACCTACGCCTATCGGTAACTTGAAGGATATCACGCTTCGGGCTATTGAGATCTTGAAAAGTGCTGATGTAATCCTCGCGGAGGATACACGCACCAGTGGGCAATTATTGAAACATCTGGAAATCTCCCGACCACTTCAGAGCTACCATATTTTCAACGAGCATAAGACCGTGGAAAAATTAGTAGAGCGAATGAACCGAGGAGAGGTGTTTGCCTTGATTTCTGATGCTGGTACACCTGCTATTTCAGATCCTGGGTTCCTTTTGGTGAGAGAAGTACTTGCAGCTGGACTGGATGTACAATGTCTTCCTGGGGCCACTGCCTTTGTTCCAGCTTTGGTAAATAGTGGACTGCCAAATGACCGATTTGTGTTTGAAGGCTTTTTGCCTCACAAAAAAGGAAGAAAGACAAGAATAGATGGCTTGGTGGAAGAAGTGAGGACTATCATTTTTTATGAGTCTCCACATCGTCTTTTGAAAACACTCGCGCAGCTCTCAGAAGCTTTCGGTACCGACAGGCAAGCTTGCGTCTCCCGCGAGATCACTAAGCTCCACGAGGAGAACGTTAGAGGCACGCTAGCCGAGCTAATAGAATATTATGAGACAAATACCCTCAAAGGAGAAATTGTCCTCACAGTGGCTGGTAAGAATCCAAAAGCCTGATTTAACTACCAATTTTTATGATATCAACTGAACGACTTAAAGTTCTTCTCGAGAAGACGCAAGAAATAGCTAAGGAAGCTGGTGCTTTTATCCGTAAGGAAAGACAACATTTCAACTTGGATAACGTGGAGCACAAGGGCTTTAATGACCTGGTTTCTTATGTGGATAAGGAAGCGGAGAAGATTATTGTGGACAGATTATCTAAGATCCTTCCTGAAGCAGGTTTTATCACCGAAGAAGGCACAAATACTACCAAAGCCGAAGAATTCAACTGGGTGATCGATCCATTGGACGGCACGACCAATTTCATTCACGGTGTACCGATTTTTTGTGTGAGTATAGCCTTAATGGAGCGGGAAGAGGTTGTTTTAGGAGTGGTATATGAAGTGAACCTTCATGAGTGCTTTTACGCGATGAAAGGTGGCGGAGCATTTTGTAATGACACGCGTATCAGAGTTAGCGCAGCTAAGACACTTTCTGCATCTCTGATAGCTACGGGTTTTCCTTACAATAATTTTGATCTGATAGACAAATATTTAGTTGCTTTGAAATCGCTGATGAAGTCTTCGCATGGAGCACGTAGATTTGGTAGTGCTGCTGTTGATCTTTGCTATGTTGCTTCTGGGCGTGTAGAAGGGTTTTTTGAATACAATCTGAATTCCTACGATGTGGCCGCTGGTACATTGATCGTAGAAGAAGCTGGTGGAAAAGTGACTGATTTCTCAGGAGGAAGAGATTTTATATTTGGACGACAGATTTTGGCGACCAATGAGAAAATTCATGTGGAAATCCTGACTGACCTGAAAAAGGCTTGGGCTTAATTAGCTCAGGAAATAATACCATATCATAATTGTCACGATAGATATCGGGATGCCCAATCCGGCTAGAAGCGTCGCAAGCTTTGGCTTTAGATCATATTGTATGGCTACAATAGAACCTGTGATCATGGGAGCCATGCCGCTTTCCAGCACGCTGACTTTTAATTCCAGGCTGTTTTGTGGTAGGAAATTTCTATAGATCAACCAAACCATCAAGGGGGCAAGTAAGAGCCTATAGCCCATTCCAAACCAATAAAACTTGGAACTGAGTGAGTCAAAGTCTAATGAAAATTTAAGACCTATGGCGAAGATGGCAACAGGAGCCATCGTTTTGCCTAATAATGAAACTAGAGGGATCAGAAATTCTGGTGTTTTCCATCCCAAAATACTCATGGCGATAGTGACTAGTAAAAATCCGAAAGGAGGAAAACGAAGAATTTTTAGCGGAATCTCGCTCAGATTACCCTCCTGATGAGAGTAAATAGAACCCACCAGTATTGCAAGGGAAGAAACTAGTAGAAAGGATCCGCCTTGGTCAATCAAAAGCGCTATGGGTAAACCCTCTTTTCCGTAAAGTCCTTCTATCACCGGAAATCCCATGAAAGAAGTATTTGCCAATCCAGCTACGATCACTAAGCAGCCAGTGGTCTGATTATCCCATTTCAATAGCTTGCCCAGCACACCAAAAATCAACCAGGAAAGAAGGAAAGTAAACCAAGCCGAGGAAATGGGTAGAAGCAAACCCCAACTAGGCTCTATTTGGGGAATGTAAAGAAGGGCCAGAGCTGGAAGGACAATATTTAGCAAATAAGCATTGACCCATTTGGTAATTTTCTCAAGTGGGAGATTAGATTGTTTCTGTAGAAAAAGTCCCAATAAAAGACATAAAAATGCAATGAAAGCTCCTGTCATGCCTGTATTTTATAATATGTAATTTTAATTAACATAAAAATAATTTTGTATAATTGTACCTTGCTGATTATCAGTATACTTTTGACCCAAATAACTGGAAGTACATGACCAAACTTATACCAATTTTTATCAACGGAGGAAAATGGATTCAGCTTTCGCAGCTTTCAAAAGAACAATCCTTAAAATTGAAATCCTGGCTACCTGTAAGCTGTTTGAAGAAAATCATATTTCAAGGAATGGAATTTTCTGATTGTTTAGATTTTGAAACGTACGAGTATTGGTTTCGAACCCACCAAGTTTCTGAGCAAAAGCATGCGATGTTGGATTTCTAATCCAAACCTACATTTTTTCTTTTTTCCTCAAAATACTTTCCCAACTCAGGATAGAAATCACTTTCGACTTCTGGAAATCCGTCCAAGATTAATTCCATATTCCCTTCCATCCCATCAGTATTCACCTGCATCCCTTCCAGTAAATAGACCATATCCTCCATTGTCAATGCCTCATAGCTAGACGAAGGATAGAGCATGTAGTCATTTCCATAGAAATCTACTGCCTCAAACTGAACCTTTCCTTCTAGCCAGTGTGCATAGATACTAATTTGCTCTCCCCATTGACTCTCGGGGTAATTCATTTTCACCAATAAAACAGAAGTAGTTTCTTGGGTAAAATAGCTTTCAGGGCGGAATTTGAAATCAATCATCAGTCAAAAATAGCAATTCCTAAGAATAGAAAATCCCAATCCTTTTTTTGGATTGGATAATCGGGACTTTCGGGCTATTTTTGGGCACATTTGAAGGTACCCTTCTGGCTACCATTCCATAAAAATTGGCTTTCAAACCCCTGATTATGAAAAGAGACTCGCTTGTTTTCGACCTTATCAACGAAGAAGAGGACAGACAAAAGAGAGGCATCGAACTGATTGCTTCCGAAAACTTCACCAGTAAGCAAGTAATGGAAGCCGCAGGAAGCGTGCTGACAAACAAATACGCAGAAGGTCTTCCAGGCAAGCGCTACTATGGCGGTTGCGAAGTGGTGGATAAGATCGAGCAGTTAGCAATCGACCGAGCAAAAGAGCTTTTTGGAGCTACCTGGGCCAATGTGCAGCCTCACTCCGGTGCGCAGGCAAATGCAGCAGTGATGTTGGCATGTCTCAATGCCGGTGATTCCATTCTAGGTTTTGACCTTTCTCACGGCGGTCACTTGACCCATGGTTCCCCTGTGAATTTCTCAGGTAAATTGTACGACCCGCATTTTTACGGAGTAGAAGAATCGACTGGAAGAATCGACTACGATAAGTTAGAAGAAAAAGCATTGGAGGTTTCTCCTAAAATGATCATTTGTGGTGCTTCTGCTTACTCTAGAGATTGGGATTATGCGAGATTGAGAGAAATCGCTGACGAAGTTGGAGCTATTCTTTTGGCTGATATTTCTCACCCATCTGGCTTGATCGCAAAAGGACTTTTAAATGATCCACTGGATCATTGTCATATTGTGACTACTACTACCCATAAGACGCTTAGAGGTCCAAGAGGTGGTTTGATTATGATGAGAGAAGATTTTGATAATCCTTGGGGAGTAACTACTCCAAAAGGAGAAGTCAAAAAAATGTCTTCGTTGCTTGACATGGGCGTATTCCCAGGCACTCAAGGAGGACCATTGGAGCATATTATAGCTGCTAAAGCTGTTGCTTTCCAAGAATGTCTTTCTGACGAATACATGCATTATGTACTTCAGGTGAAAAAGAATGCATCCGTAATGGCGGATCAGTTCGTAAGTCTCGGATATCAAATCATCTCCGGAGGAACTGACAATCATATGATGCTTATCGATCTTAGAAATAAAGACCTTACCGGTAAAATAGCAGAAGGAACACTTGGTAAAGTGGATATCACCATCAATAAAAACATGGTTCCATTTGATACCAAATCTCCGTTTGTTACCTCAGGAATGAGAGTAGGAACAGCAGCTGTCACTACGAGAGGATTGAAAGAAGATGACATGGTGAAAATCGTCAACTTGATTGACAGAGCCTTGACTAACTATGAGAATGAGGCCGAATTGGCGAGCATCCGTAGCGAAGTAAATGCTTGGATGAATGAGTTTCCATTATACTAGACTATAGATACTACCCGTGGCATTAGATCAATACCAAGAAGAAGAGGAAGAAGAAGGAGGAATGTCCTTTCTGGACCATTTAGAGTCTTTACGCTGGCATTTGCTTCGTTCTGTGGCTGCTATTCTGATTTTATCTGTTGCGGCCTTTTTGGCCAAAAGCTTTGTTTTCGGAATAGTAATACTTGGACCTTCCAAGGTTGACTTTGTCACCTATAGATGGCTTTGTCAACTCAGTGATTACGTAGGTTTGCCTGCGCTTTGTATTGACGAATTGCCGTTTACTATCCAAAGTAGACAGATGACAGGGCAGTTTACCATGCACATGACTTCCAGTTTTGTGGTGGGATTCATTGCTTCATTCCCGTTTGTATTCTGGGAAGTGTGGAGATTTATCAGTCCGGGATTATACGATCAGGAGAAAAATGCTGCGCGAGGAGCGGTTTTCTTTGTGAGTATGTTGTTCTTCCTAGGAGCTGGATTCGGATATTTTATCCTTTCTCCACTTTCCATCAATTTCCTATCAAACTATCAGCTGGATCCTTCCATTCTGAATGAATTTGATATTACTTCATACATCTCCACTTTGACGATGTTGGTGCTGGCTTCAGCCATCATGTTCCAGCTTCCGGTAGTAGTTTATTTCTTGGCAATGTCAGGTTTGGTGACTTCAGGGATGCTAAGATCTTACAGAAGGCATGCGATAGTGGTTATCCTTGTACTGTCAGCGATTATTACGCCACCGGATGTCATTAGCCAGATTCTGATTGCTATGCCGATTTTGGTACTCTATGAAGCTGGAATCCAGATCGCAAAAAGACTGGAAAGGAAAAGAGCTAAGAAAAAAGCTCAGGAAGAGATAGATGACGCGCTTTAATCGAGACGCGAGATTTAAGTAGCAAGACAATAGAATCAAGATATCCTTCGATCCCGATAACTATACGGGACGCTCAGGTTGACAATCATGTCAGGCTGAGTAGGAAAAATTTACAATTTACAAAAGAGTGATGACGGGTCAGGCTGAGCGAAGTCGAAGCCTCTTTTAATTTGGGTAACATAATTGTCCTCGACTCCGCTCGGACTGACACTATTTACGGTGAAAATCATAATCCGTCATTGGTAGCTGAGTCGAAGCCTTTATAAATTAACTAGTTATGGCAAAGAAAATAGCAATAGGAGGAGATCATGCAGGGGTTGAGTACAAAGCTAAAATGATAGCTAAACTTGAATCTTTGGGCTATGAAGTAAAGGATTTTGGTCCTTTCTCAGATGCTTCTGTAGATTATCCAGATTATGTGCACCCTTTGAGTTCAGCTATTGAAGCTGGAGAGTTTGAGTTGGGAATTGTGATTTGTGGATCTGGAAATGGCGTAGCGATTACTGCCAACAAGCACCAAGGAATCCGGGCTGCACTTTGCTGGAACGAGGAGTTAGCCGCGCTTTCCCGTCAGCATAACAATGCCAACGTGATAGCGCTCCCAGCCCGATTTATTTCTTACGAAGTAGCTGAAAAACTAGCTGAGACTTTCCTTACCACGGACTTCGAAGGTGGAAGACACCAGAATCGCGTGAGCAAGATTGCTTGTAGCTGAAAAGCTGGAAGACAGAAGACCGAGGACCGAAGAAGCCCAAACTTGATAATTCAGGTTTGGGCTTTTTTTGGGCAGGAAACTTTATCCCTATTTGTCAATCTGAAATTCTGCCATCACCGGGAAATGATCCGAAAGCTTTTCTGCAGCACCATGATTGAAAATTTTCACATAGGAACAGGTCTGTGCAAGTGTTGGGCTAGCCAAAATGTAATCTATCCTCACCCGAGATTGGAGGATAGTTTCATGCGTTTGATCATATAAGCCAATAAGGGCAGGAGTAGGAAAAGTAAAGCTTTCTTCCAGATCTGCTTTACCCAAACTTAGATCGATGGCGGGAATGGATAAGAATTCTGCCATGGGAGCATAATCAAACTCCCCTAATCTTAGGTTACTGTATTCCTCATTTTGCCTTGCTAGCATACCTGCTTTCAATTCCATTTTGGATTCGAGCCAATAGGCATCAAAAGGAGATTGGGTGTTAAAATCTCCTAGAATGATATAAGAATCACTTTGCAGTTCCTGTATTCGGGATTTGATTTGTTTGGCTTCTCTCAATCTGGTATCACTATCCGCAGGCGACAGGTGGACTACGAAAAAGTCGATCCCAAAAGTCTTAACATGGAGCAATCCATGCCAAAAGTTATCCACATTTTTTTCTATCAATTCTATGGGTTTTTTGGACGTCAGGGCAGTTGGGTAGTCTTTCTCCTTCAAAATCTGAACATATGGATGTCCCCATTTAGCAGCGTCTTTACGTAGCTTTTCTTCATCATATCCACAGAGTTCTTGCACTGCCAATACATCAGGATTTTGTTCTTTCACCCATTGGATCAAATTTTCATTTCGTGCCGTATCCTTTCCCCAGTCAAAGCCATTCCAGATATTGTAGGTCATAACTTTGAGCGATTTTATCTCATCCTGAGCAAACCCAGATAGGCTAAACCCAAGAATGAAAACCGTAAAAAGTAGTGTTCGGAATAAAAAGTGCATTATTTCTGAATTTTAGAAAGTGAATACCTAAAATTGGGAATAGATTCTAGATTGAGAAGGAATCTTTGGAAAAACTTCTTTATAGGATTGCTTTGTAATTTTTAAAACTTGAATTACAAATTCAAAAAAATAATAAGGTGTAGTCCTTGACAATTGTCGGGACAAACTACAACTAGTGGGGGAATTACAAGAAAATTAATTGTTTGGAGGGAGGGACTTTTTTGCCTCTTATTATTTATTAATACAATACTTTTTCGCAGAATTGAATTGCTTCTGGGCACTCTATGTCAAGAAAGTCATTGTTTTTTTTGTCCACTAACCAAATAAATCTATACTCAGACTGATATTGGTATGAAAGCGGTTTCATGAAGAATGAATCAATTGAGTTTGCTTCATTTACTTTTTGAAGCATCTTACCCATGTCAAGTTCTTTCTTATCTGGCGAAATTCTCATTTCGTCTAAATCTAAGCTTTCAATTGTTTTTTTAGTGGATCTAATATCGACATATTGACATAATCCTTGCATTCCTTCAATGAACCCCAATATTTTATTTGCCACGGCTAATCCAAAGCTTTGGCTATCCTTAATTTTAAAAACACCATCGCAATCAAATTTTTGCTTTAAGTTTTCATCTAGAATTGTCGAAGTACAAATTGAATATGCATTTGTTCCTACTCCTACAACTGCATACAAAGAGTAGTTTTCTTTTTTGCTTGTTGCAGTTGCAATATTGAACCCCTCACCTTTATCCCCTTTTACAGTATCTTCATATTTTGTATAACTACTAAAAGAGCTTAATCTTAATTTACCTGTTTCAAAAAATAGATCGATATATTCTTGAGGCATATATCGATAAACAATAGGTTGTAAAAAATGGTAAGGTTTTGCAATTTGTGCTGTTATCATGTCTTAAATATTAGATAAGTATTTGGTGATCAGTTTTTGGGTTTATTAAAAAGGGCATAATAAGCTTAAATAACCTGTCTTAAAACTCAAATTTTTTATATCAATAAGTAATATTTCTAAACATTTAAGAACGTGAACAATCTCCATTGCCACAATACCCAGCACAGGGTATTTTTTAGTTTAAACCCTTCCTCTGATACCACCGAAAACTCACGTACCCAAAAGCTACCAATCCCCAGAAAATCAGCATTAATTCTAAATTGTAAATACTCATCGCAACCATAGCAATTACCGCTATGGTTAAGGCGATAGCAGGGAAATAGGGGAATAGTGGAACCCGAAAAGGTCGCTCGAGGTCTGCATGATTTTTTCGCAAGGCAAAGAATGCTATCATCGAAACGATGTATAATGTCAGCGCTCCAAAGCAGGCGATGGTGATGATTTCACCAGTTTTGCCAGTCAGCAAAGCAAGTATACCAATGCCCATGTTTACGATCAGGGCATTCATCGGGGTTTTGGTTTTTGCGTTGACTTTCCCCACAAATGGACTGACATAGCGTTCTCTTCCCAGTTCCAAAGTAGATCGACCGGCCGCTAGGATAATCCCATGAAAGGATGCCACCAAACCAAAAAGTCCAACGGTAATCAAGAGATGGTACAAAATATTGCTTTCGCCTACAATCTTTGCCAAAGCAAGAGGAAGTGGAGAATCGGAGGGTTCAGTACTTCCCGGAGGATATACGATCGTTTCCCAGCCATCCACTCCGATTGCGGAAGTAAAGGTCAGAATACATAAAATCACCAAGGTCAAGATGGCTGACCCAAATCCGATCAGAATATTCCGTTGAGGATTTTTGGCTTCCTCCGCTACATTGGCCACACCTTCGATAGCCAAGAAAAACCAGATCGCAAATGGAATCGCCGCAAAAGCTCCTCCCCAGCCATTGGGAAGGGCATTGGTGGTCAGGTTTTCAAATTCAAAAGCTGTAAAACTAACTCCTGAAAACAGCAGCAGTTCGATGACCGCAATGATGGTAATAACCAGTTCGAAGTACGCAGCGAATTTCACTCCGCTGATATTGATCGCCGTGAAAATAAGGTAGGCTGTTATCGCGATGGTGGTTACCCCGATTTCAGGGAAAAAGACATTGAAATAGGCTCCAATCGCTGCAGCGATGGCGGGTGGGGCAAAGATAAATTCTATGCTTTGGGCCATTCCAGCCAAGAATCCCCAGTTTTTCCCTAGTCCCAATCGTGCATAATCGAAAGCTCCTCCGGCTTTGGGAATGGCACAGGCCATCTCGGTATAGCTAAAAGTGAAAGTCACATACATGATGATGATAAAGAAGGTAGCCACCGCGAGACCCAAAGTTCCGCCCTCGGCAAGTCCCAAGTTCCAGCCGAAATACATTCCCGAAATCACATAGCCGACACCCAAACCCCAAAGCATAAAAGGTCCAAGCGTTCGTTTTAATTCACTGTTTTCTGTCGTCATTTTTTAAAAGTTGGCTGTCAAAAGTGTCTTTGAGATTGACACCGGAAAGTTTTAATCTGAGTGCCTCAGAGGTCAAAAAAGCGAGTTTCCCGGCGGCATAGGCGTAGGGTAATCCGCCGGTTCGGATATTGGAAATACAGTTTCTTTTTTCGTCTGTATTTCCTGCTTTTGGGTTGTATGTCAAATAGATTCCCATGCTGTAAGGGGAACTTAAACCGGGTCTTTCCCCGATCAGAATAATGGATATTTTACTGAAAAATAGTTCGCCGATTTCATCGCTGATTGCTACTCTTCCTTGGTTTACCAGGCAAATCGGAGCAAGAGAATATGCCGATATCGTGGGTAAAAACTCCTTCAAAAAAGGAATGGCATGAAGTGAAATTGCCTGTGCTGATAAGCCATCTGCTAAGATGATAGAAATGTCGTGTTCGGTCTTTGGAAAGGAAGCGATTCTAGCTATAGATTCTTGATCAAGTTTTTTTCCGAAATCTGGCCGCTTGATATAAGCAAGCCGATCCGCAGCTTGGCTGCTTAAGTTAACGGTGGAAAGTTGCAAGCCTTCCATTTCCCGCTCGAGTAGCTTGACATCAAGTTCTGTCCAGACGGCATCTTTTGCCAAGGCATGGTCTTTCCTGAATTTTAGTAATTCAGATGTTGGCAAACTTCCTCCCGATCTTCCAAGAGCAATTCTTGCGTCTGTGTAGGATTTGAGTTTCTCCCAAGCGCTTTCATTACTCATAGACTTAGAAGTTTATGTGCACCTTTTGCTTCTAAGATTTTGCCGGACTGATCTGTCATTCCCATTTTGAAAAGCCATTCCTCAAACTCTGGCGCTCTTTTCAAGCCCAGCACTTGTCGAATATAAAGTTGGTCATGGAAAGAAGTGCTTTGGTAGTTCAGCATCACATCATCTGCGCCGGGAACTCCCATGATAAAGTTGCAACCAGCCACTCCCAGCAAAGTCAAAAGATTATCCATATCGTCTTGATCCGCGCTGATATGATTGGTATAGCAAATGTCACATCCCATCGGTAAACCCATCAGTTTTCCACAGAAATGATCCTCCAATCCCGCTCTGATCACTTGCTTGCCATCATATAAATATTCTGGACCGATAAAGCCCACGACGGTATTGACCAAAAAAGGATTGTATTTTCGAGCCACTGCATAGGCCCTTACTTCGCAAGTTTGCTGGTCGATGCCATGATGTGCATTGGCAGAATGGGCGCTTCCCTGCCCGGTTTCAAAATACATCAAGTTATTTCCAACCGTCCCTCTATTCATTTCCAACCCCGCTTGGTATGCTTCGCTCAGATTTTCCAAGGAAAAGCCGAAGCTGGAATTGGTTTTTTCTGTGCCACCAATGGATTGAAAAACCAGATCCACAGGCGCTTTTTTATTGATAAGTTCGAGTGTGGTGGTTACGTGGGAAAGGACGCAAGTTTGAGTTGGGATGTCGTATTGTTGCCGAAGCTTATCCAGCATCTCCAACAATTTCAAAGTTGCATCTGCAGAATCCGAAGCTGGATTAATCCCAATTACGGCATCTCCAACGCCATACATCAACCCGTCTATGGTACTTGCCATTATACCTTTCGGATCATCGGTGGCATTATTGGGTTGAAGTCGGGTGGAGAAATTTCCCTTGAGCCCGATGGTATTTCGGAATTTGCTGACAATTTCAATTTTGGAAGCGACCAGAATCAAGTCTTGATTTGCCATGATTTTGCTCACCGCAGCAACCATTTCAGGCGTTAATCCGGGCGAGATCTGCTTGATTTTTTCTCCATCGGTTTTATAATCTAGAAGCCAATCTCTAAATCCCCCTACAGTGAGATGTCCAATTACTTCGAAAGCTTTGGCATCAAAGGAATCCTGAATCAGTTGAGATACATTATCAATCTCAGAGGGAATTATTTCCTCTGTCAAAAAATGCTTTAGAGGTAAATCTGCTAAAACCAGCTTTGCGGCGATTCGTTCCTGTTCGCTTTTTGCCGCCAGTCCAGCCATTTGATCTCCGGATTTTTCAGGAGAAGCTTTTGCTAAGACGGTTTTGAGGTTGGGAAAAGTGAAATTGAAATTTCCGACGGCATGCTGGTAAACCATCTAATTAAAGTCCTGATTTAATCAGAGATTTCCAATAATTACCTGAATAGACTGCGAAATTATTAATTGGGATGGTTACTGGGATTTTTCTATTTCTCAATTTTGCAAAACTGAAAGGAGCCAACTCAAATTAGACCTATTGGTTTTTCTTGATGTGGAAATAGCGTTTTCAACACTGATCATCTTAACCTTTCCTGACCCTATTCAATATCTGTAGTCATAGGTATTCTCATCCCTTTAGAATAGATAAGCCAGGTGTTCTACTTTTTCAGAGTAAAAATTCCAGCGGAAGTTTTTGTGTACTGAGTATCCAATGCTGGAAATTGTTTGAGTAATTTTTCAAAGTCACCATTTGGGTCAAGGACTAGCGAAGGTTTTTGTTTTTGAAGCATCTGAAAAAGTCTTGCCTTTTCTCTCAAATCACGATCCTGATCAAGATAAAGCTGACTTAATCGATAATTAAGAAATGGTCCTCCTAGCTTAGAAGTGAGGTAGGGTGAGAGGTTGTCGCCCATAACAAGGATATCGCCTGAATATTCAGCTTCACTTTTGGCTACAAAATATTCTGAATCTGGAATAGTTTGCTGCCAGTACCAGAAGCTTGCTGCAGGCAGTCCTAGGATAAGAAGATAAAAAGCGATTTTAGCTATAAATTCTTTTCTGATATTCAAAAAAAACTGGGTGATTAGGTAGGTGAGTCCTGGAATCAATATTACCAACTGATAAGCAGCTTGCTTCTTGATAATGAAAAACTCCGCTGCTGAAAAGAGCAACCAGATAATGACAAGCTGACGTTGCTTTTGTTGGTTGATCGTAGATCCGCGTAAAACCGTAGCAATGAAATAACCCACCACAGCTAACAATAGAGGATAAATTCCAAGTATTAGCCAGTTTATTAGGGACTGATACTCATATTTTTCAGAAAGAAAGGTGAGTGGCCAAATTTGAATAGCTTCCTCTAATCCATCTTTCCAAAAATAGAATACAGAGATTAATAAGAGTGGTAGTGCGTATCCCACTAGAGACAGCAGTAATTGTCGGAAGGAAAAGCTGCTGATAGCGATTCCTGTGAATATCATGTACGGTAAAAACAGGATGTAATTTGGATGAAATCCTGTAGCCAGACCTGCATAGATCCCTATTAATAAGGTAGACTCACTCGTGTCTTTCTGCAGGACTGTCTGGGAGAAAAGTTGGCCAAGCGCTAACATCAAAAAGCAGCTACCTAATAATGCTGGGCTTAAACTCAATAAATCAAAAGAAAAATGGAATAGTGCAGCCATAATGATGGCAGGCAAATAGGTATTCATGTCAAAAGCCTTGAACTTGATCAACATGGAATTCCAATAGAGTATCTGAAAAGATATCAGTACTCTTCCTACAACTTCATATGCGAATTGGCTTCGTCCAAATAGCAAATCCATGAAAGTAAAGAACCCAGCGGAAAGAGGCCCGTTGTCATCTATGATGTCTTGATATAAATAATAGCCTTGTCCCAGACGCTCTCCTAATAGCATCCAAGTCAATTGTGGATTGGTAACAGGGAAAGGATTAAGCGTTAAATAGACTATTGTCAGCAGGAGAATGTATATTCCTATGCCGATTAATCTGAAGGGATCATTTAATTTAAAAAAACTGAACAAGGTAAATTGGAGAAGAGTGTTGGTAGGTTTTGCCCAAAATTAAAGCTTGCCCAACTATTTCGCTAAATTTGCACCACAAATACTTCATATGGAAAGTAAAAGACAACAAAAATATTCCAAGCTGATCCAAAAAGAGCTTGGAGATATATTTCAAAAAGAATCAAAACACCTAGTCGGTCGGGCTATGGTGACTATCACGCGCGTTTTGATGAGTCCAGATCTGGGTTTGGCAAAGGTTTACCTAAGCTTTTTATTAGCAGACCCAGAATCGACTTACAAGCTGATCAATGCGCACAAAAAGGAAATCAGACATCAGCTAGCCAAGCGAATTGGTAAATCGGTTCGTGTTATTCCTGAGATTGCTTTTTTTCCAGATGACTCTGCCGCCTACGCGCAGCATATGGACAAGGTGATTTCTAATCTGTCTATTCCCCCAGCACCGCCTGAGGAAGAGGACCAAGAAGAGGAGGATTAATCTAGCTATCGTTGAACCTTAGTTTTTTCATAGCCGCCAGATATTTCCGCAGTAAAAAGAAGCGGAATTTCATCACCATTTTGTCCAGGATTTCTATGATAGGAGTCGCTGTAGGCACGATGGCCTTGGTGATTGTGATGTCTGTGTTCAACGGTTTGGAGGATTTGATAAAGGGAATGTTTGCGAGTTTTGATGCGGAGCTGAAAATAGAGGCGGTTGTAGGTAAAAGCTTTATGACAGATGAAGAATGGCTGGAGAATATCAAAAATCTTGAAGGTGTAGCCATTCTTACCGAGGTTATCGAAGACAATGCCTTGTTGGATTACAACGGCAATCAAATGATCGGCAGAATTAAAGGCGTTTCGGATAATTTCCTGGATCAGGAGAGGTTTTCCAGAGGCTATTTTTGGGGAGACACTACTTTGGGGACGGAGCTTAGACCCGCCGCTATTTTAGGTAGGGGTGTAGGTTTCTTTCTTTCGGTCAATCTGGATAATGTCAATGTGCCTCTGAAAATCTATTATCCTAAGGCACCTAGAAGTGCCGCATCTATCGATCCTTCTCAATTCTATGAATCTGCCGTATTAGATCCTGTAGCTTATTTCAGTATTGGTGATCGACAGTTTGATGATGAATATGTGATTGCACCTCTTTTTTTCGTCAGAGATCTACTGAAATACGGTGACAAAAGAACTTCGCTAGAAGTGAAAGTCGCCAAAGGTTATACTATCGCGGAAGTACATAAGAGGTTGAAGGAGCATCTTGGAGAGAACTTCTTAGTAAAAAATGCCGATGAACAACACTCAGACCTCATCCGTACAGTTCAGATGGAAAAGCTATTTGTGTTCCTTACGTTGACATTTATATTGGCGATAGCCTCATTCAATATTTTCTTTTCCCTGAGTATGCTCGCCATTGAAAAGAAAAAGGACATCGCTGTACTAAAAGCCATGGGGGCACCTGAGAAACTTATCAGAAGGATTTTCTTGAAGCAAGGTGCCTTGATCGCATTTAGTGGTGCATCGATAGGTTTGATCCTCGGCTATTTGGTTTGTTGGGCTCAGCAGACTTTTGGATTGGTTTCGCTAGGAATATCCTCAGCTGTAGTGGATGCCTATCCCGTGAAAATGATTTGGAGCGACTTCCTCTGGATAAGTGTAGCAATGATAGTAATTACTTTTTTTGCGTCTTCAAGACCCGCTTGGATTGCCTCACAAGTGGATACTGTCAAAGAGATTTAGACGGTTTACAATAGATCCTACTTGGCCCTATTTCTCTTATTCAATAAGGTGAGAGGAAGTTCAATTGCGCACCAAAAAAGCATTCTCAAAATGTTAAGAGTTGTGCCATTCTCAGCTTTATAAAAAAATGAGGTAATAAATAGTAAGTCAAAAAACTTTTTAAATTATTGATAATCAACAAGAAACAATTATATTTTACCTTGACGCTATTTCCAGCGACAAAATATGCCCTTGCATTTGCCTTCCAAGGCATGTTTATTGGACACTGAAGCCTTTCACCCTAGTTTGTAAATTAATTACCCAATGAAAAGAGTACTGCCCCTTTTACTTCTTGCGATTTCTTTAATTATAATTCCTTTCATCACTTTTGCCCAGACTGAAACTACTGAGGAAGGGTCACTCGACTCAGGTACTATTGATAGTCAGTTTGAATACATCTACAGTGTTTCTAATAATTTCCAGGAATATAAAGTCGTAAAAAGAACAAATTTGGATCAGCTTAAATCCAATATTTTGGACTCTATGCGTACAATGAGAACAGAAGTTGGTGATCTTAAGGGTTTGATAGTGAGTGAAAAAGATTCTATCAAAAATCTCAATAGTATCTTAGTTACTGCCGAAACTGAAAAGCAGGAGGCGATTGCTGAAAAGGATAATTTCTCTTTTCTTGGAATGGGAATTCATAAAGCAGTTTATTCTTCCTTTATGTGGATTTTAGTTTCAGTGCTCGCTAGTGCTCTTGCCATATTCTCCTTTCAGTATTTTAGTAGTTTCAAAAAAATCAGAAAAGCTCAGAAGGATTTGGCTGAGGTGCAGGAAGAATTTGATAATCACCGCAAGAATATGCTTGATCGTGAGCGTAAGCTGAAGCGGGAATTGGTTGATGCACAATTGGGCAGATAGTAGGTAAACTCCTCAGATTCTGATCTAATTATTTCTGAATTCATCAGGTGTTTACAGTAGTGCTATTGCGCGATAATTTTTTTTAAGGAGTACTTGGTAATTCATGATCGTGAAACCTTTCTTTTTTGGGAAAGCAATCCTTGCGAAAAAACCTTAAGTTTGTGCCCTTAATACGAAAATCAAAGGATGGCTAAGAAAAGAGGAACTGCTTTGGACGAGAGCGAGAAGAGGAAATTGAATAAGCAGAATTTAAGCAAACTAGGAGGCATTTTTAGTTTTTTGATGCCGTACAAAGGACTATTCTTTTTGGGATTGGTTTTTCTAGTTTTTTCCTCGCTTACCCTACTTACATTTCCCTTTGTTGCAGGAAAGTTAATAGATACTGCTCAGGGCACAGATTGGATAGTGAGTGATATTAATTCCATTGCGCTGATATTGGTAGGAATACTAGCAGTGCAGAGTATATTCTCTTTCTTCCGAGTATGGCTTTTTGCCTTAGTTTCGGAGCGATCCATGCGCGATATTCGATTGGCATTGTACTCTAGAATGGTGCGCTTACCCATGACATTTTTTGATAAGCGTAGAACGGGGGAATTGATTAGCCGGATCACTTCTGATGTGAGTATGCTTCAGGATACCTTCTCTGTTACTTTAGCTGAGCTTTTCCGACAAGTAGTTACGCTAGTAGCGGGTGTGATTTTCCTGATGGTCAATACACCGAAGTTAACGATTTTCATGCTTGCTACTTTTCCAGTATTGGTTGTGATAGCAATGGTTTTTGGAAAATTTATCCGAACTCTATCCAAAAAAACGCAAGATGAACTTGCCTCGGCAAATGTGATAGTGGAGGAAACGCTACAATCTATCAGTACAGTCAAATCCTTTGTCGGTGAGGCGTTCGAGTCTGCCAGATACGGAAGTGGCTTGAATAGGATGGTTGGAGTCGCCTTGCGGGCTGCCAAGTACAGAGGGGCATTTATTTCATTCATTATTTTCGCCTTGTTTGGGGGTATTGTAGCTGTCATGTGGTACGGGGCGAGTTTAGTCAGTTCTGGCGAAATGAGTGTGGGCGAGTTAGTTTCTTTTGTGCTCTACACCACTTTTATAGGTGGATCGATTGCAGGTTTGGGAGATATATATGGACAGGTTCAGAAAGCTATTGGTTCTTCGGAGCGAGTGTTAGAGATATTGGATGAGGAACCTGAGTCAGTGACAGGAATTAAGGCCACAAATTTCCAGGGAAAAATTGCTTTTGATCATGTTGGTTTTCATTACCCAACGCGACCAGAGATGGAAGTGCTGAAAGAGCTTACTTTTCATGTGAATCCAGGAGAAAAAGTAGCTCTGGCAGGTCACTCTGGGGCAGGGAAGTCTACAATCATTCAATTGCTGATGCGATTTTATGATGTGCAGAAAGGATCAATCTTAGTCGACGACCGTGCATTGAACGAGTGGGACTTGCAAAATCTTCGATCTCATGTGGGAATGGTGCCTCAGGAAGTATTGCTTTTTGGAGGTTCTATTCGTGAGAATATCTCTTACGCAAAGCCTGGAGCAACAGAAGAAGAAATCATTTTGGCATCCAAAAAAGCCAACGCTTGGCAGTTTATATCGCAGTTTCCGGACGGTTTAGATACTTTGGTTGGCGAGCGTGGAGTGAAACTTTCTGGTGGTCAAAGACAGCGAGTAGCGATTGCCCGTGCTATTTTGAAAGACCCTTCCATATTGATTTTGGATGAAGCAACTTCTTCTTTGGATGCAGAGTCTGAATCACTGGTACAAGAAGCACTGGATGAGCTGATGAAAGGAAGAACTACTATCATTATTGCCCATCGATTGGCTACTATCCGCAAAGCAGATAGAATATATGTCCTAAGCGGCGGTGAGATAGTAGAGCAAGGCAATCACGTTGATTTGCTCAGTAGAGAAGATGGATTTTACGCCAATTTAGTGCGACTTCAATTTGCTGATTAAGCCAAATTGTGAGCAGAAATTGATTTGATCATTCCCATAAATTTTTCCAGGTACATATTAGATCCAGGAAAAAGCAGTTGCATTTCGGTTTGGTCTAGCAGTCGAATTTCATCCAGGTACTGCTGAGCGGCTGTAGGATCCCATTTTTGAAGCCTGCTTAGTTTTGTTTTTGTAAGTAAAAAGTAAAGAAAACTAGGAGGAAAGTATTGGGCAAAAGGAATTGCGTAATGTGCTTCGACTGGGAAATATCGATTAGGCGTTTGAATAAAATGCTTTTTGCCAACACGTATAATCTCGTTTGCCATTTTTCGCTGATTCTCCCAAGTGTATAAATGCTCAATCACCGAGTTGGAAAACACGAGGTCGAAGCTATTGTCTTCAAATTCTGGCATATTCGTAGCATCACCTACTACAGATTTGAATTTTGGGTTTAAGATCTTTTCCTCTTGAAGATTCAGCAGAACTATTTCAATATTGGGAAGTGCAGGAAGGCTGCTATTGTCCCAAAAATATGCGGCACCTCCTACATCTAAGATTCGAATTGGCTCGCTTTTTGAAAAATTATGAAAAAATAATTCTTCAAAATCTTTTTGTCTTTGGTTTCTAAATTTGGCTCCCAAAGACTTGGGATTATTTGAAGGTGAAAATAAATTTGAAATAAAACTCATGGGTTGCCCTTGGGGCGTTTCAGCTATTAAATAAACACAAAAGTAATCAGCCTTGAGGATTCTTTTCTTAATTTTGACTCTGAAATGAATCTCATTGCGTATCTAAATAAACTATTTGGGTTTTAGAAGGGTAAAAAGCCTTTATTAGGTGGCATTTTTATGAAGAGAAGATTTGACAAGTATTTTCCATGGGTATTTTCGGCTAGCGACTTTTTAGCTTCCTTGCTAGCATTGCTGATTTGTAATTCAATTCTTCAGTTTGTGGGGATTTTTGATGGCGACGAGTTGGGTACGATTTCAGTACTTAGTGTTTTGTGGCTTTTGATCTCCGCACTTAGAAAGGATTACAAAATAGAGCGTACCGATGAATATGAGCAAACGCTGACTAGGCTTTTGATCACTGTGATTTGGTTTATTTGTGCTACTACTATTGTTTGGCTACCATTCCGAAATCCAACTTTGCAGGTCAGCCCCGTCCTGTCATTAGGACTCGGCATGTTGCTTCTGATGGGAATGTTCCGCGTCGGAGTACATATCCTGCTGCGAAATTATAGAAGCAAAGGCAATAATTACCATAATGCCATTATCGTGGGCAAGGGTGGAACAAGTCCATTACTCGCTGATGTATTCAAAATCCGCAAAGAATTTGGGATCAATTTCATAGGTTATTATGATGATCAAGCAGATTGTAATCAGACTAGAGGGGGAATTGTAGATTTTTTCAGAGAAGCTGGAGAGTTGGATTTAGATCTTATATATATCCATGAACACTTGGAGTCCGCACTGGTCAAAAAAGTGATAGACTTTGCTGATGACAATTATATCAAGGTGAAAATGATTCCTGGTGGAAGTTTACAGCTCGAAAAGAATCTGTCATTCTCGCGATATGGGGACTTTTTTGTTATCAATGTAAATGAAATACCACTTGATAATGCCTTGAATAGCTTTGCTAAGAGAGTATTTGATGTTTTGTTTGCAAGTTTTGTGATTCTCTTTATCCTTTCCTGGCTTATTCCTTTGGTGGGGATTCTAATAAAATTAGAATCGAGAGGCCCTGTTTTCTTTATACAGCAGAGGAATGGAGTGAATAATAAGATTTTCAATTGTTTGAAGTTTCGCTCCATGACTCCCAATGATTATTCGGATGTGAAACAGGCAACCAAAAATGATCCACGTGTCACTAGAACTGGAGCATTTCTTCGAGCTTCATCCTTAGATGAAATGCCGCAATTTATTAATGTATTGTTTGGTGACATGTCTGTGGTCGGGCCTAGACCTCATACCATTCCTATGAACCAAACCTTCAAGACACAGATTGAAAAATATAACTCCAGACACAAAATCCGTCCGGGGATCACTGGTCTTGCTCAGGTGAGTGGATACCGTGGTGAAATAGAAAATCCGTTTCAGATTCGCTCTAGAGTTCGTTTGGACTCATTTTATATCAATAACTGGTCATTTTTATTTGATATGGGCATAATGATCAAGACTGTTCGCGAGCTGATTTTTACCCGTGACAATGCCTATTAATTTGCTTTAGGTTTGCAAATTTTGTGGAAGTTCTGGTCTTATTCCTTTTCAAGGAAGTGAACGCATGTTTGGGATGGGAGGCAGTTTTGCCTATTCCGAATGTGAAAGTTGTAAATCTATTCAACTAGATGAAGTACCTTCTGATCTAGCTGCTTATTATTCGCACTCAGAGTACTATTCATTTTTACCATTAGTACACAAGCTTTCCTAGGAGAGTGTACAAGCAGGCCCGAATGAACTTGTTTCTCAAGACTAAGTCGAAGGCTTTTGAGCCAATCTATGGCTATTGGCTGAAGAAATTATCTCCTGATTTTCATGCCAAAATAGCTGATCTAGGCTGTGGAAATGGGCAGTTGCTTTATGAGTTGTATGCCTCAGGTTATACAGATTTACATGGATTTGATCCTTTTATGGAAAAGGATAGTGAAATCAACTCAAATCTTCACCTTTGGAAACAGCCAATAGAAGAAAGTGAATTTTCCTTTGACTTGATCATGATGCACCATGCCTTTGAGCACATGGAAAATCCTTTGGAAACCTTACAGGCTTTTTTTGATAAGCTTAATCCAGGGGGAAAGCTTTTAATAAGAACTCCTGTTGCTGATGCTGCCATATGGCAAGAGAAGCGAGAGCTCTGGGTACAGCTAGACGCGCCGCGACATTTGATTATCCCTTCTGTTTATGGATTCGAAAAGCTTTCAAAAGCTATTGGATTTGAACTTGATGAAGTGCTATTTGATTCCACCGCTTTTCAATTCTGGGGTACAGAGCTGTATGAAAGGGGTTTTGCTTTACATCAGAAATCTGCAACTGATGTTTTTTCCAAGGAAGAATTAGTGGCTTTAGATAAAAAAGCCCTCCGATATAATCAGGAGGGCAAAGGGGATCAGGTTTGTTTTTTTCTAAGTAAGTCAGTCTAGACTTTAAACAAGGCTTCAAAGAATCCCATTGTCTCACCTTTTTTCTTGAAGATCAACATTGGTAATATATTATTTACTAATACGAGTTTTTCAGCTACGCTTCCCAGAAGAATTGCGGCAGATTTGGTTTTACCACGGGAGCCTAGCAAAATCATGTCTGCATTGAGGATTTGGGCTTCTTCGAGCAATGCTTTGCCTTGGCCTTCCCCATTATTAAGTACGAAATGACAGCTCAATTCTTTATGGTTAAACTTTTGGATAAAGCGCTTGAAGTCTTGTTGAGCATTATCCTTCATGATTTCAGCAAATTCTTCAAACGTCTTACCAGTTTTGGAATAGCCATGTGGTACTTCGTATAAATGCACTGGAATAAGCTCTGCTCCCAATTCTTCAGAGATTCGTTCACCGAAATCATAGATTAAATCTGTATGGTCAGAGAAATCTGAAGGAATCATGATTTTTTCTGGTAGTCCAGGAGGTCTTCTTTCTTGTAATAGCAATACTGAGCAAGGAGCTTTTTTAGCTATTCCTTTGGCCAAAGAGCCATTTCCCTCCAGGTTTTCTTTTCTGCCCATGATAATAAGATCAACGTCCTTGATTTTGGCCCATCGTAAAAGTGTCTCTAAAGGATGTGCACCTTCTTCCGCAAAAACTTCGATATCCATACTTTCAGGAAAATCAAATTCATCAAGCTTTGCTTGAATTGATGCTTCTATGGATTCATCCCCCGGGGCGAGTAATTCAGGATGGTTTTTCAGGATCTCATCTGGTACAGCCAAATTCTTGGATACATGTACAAAGTAACATTTATCTATCCCTAGGAACTTTAGGTACACAATCGTTTTTTTGATCAGGATATCATCCATCTCAGTTAGATCAAGACCAATCATGGCCTTATAAAAATACTTCATAGCTGTTTGGTGTTTATTCCCCTTAATTTAAAGCTTTGATCCAGTTTATCGAATACTTTTTTTGTTTTTGCCACATGAATTCTTTTTCGAGGTAATTTAGCCTGATGAAATCGAGCAAATAATCGACACACGGAGGGATGATTATCTGTAGTGGTCGATTCTCCCGAAACCAGTTTGGTATAGGCAATATGGCCTTGGAAGGAAAATTATAACTATATGAAAGTGATGCAAAAGTATTTTTTGGCGATCGTACCAGAGGGTGAGTTTCAAGATCGGGTCACAAATCTGAAGCATGAAATCAGAGATCGCTACCAAGCCAAATATGCACTAAAATCCCCTGCCCATATTACGTTAAAAATGCCTTTTAGATACAATGAGGCAAAGGAGGAAAAGTTGACGGAGTTATTGACCAGGTTTATTGATACCTATGAGCCGATGTCAGTAACCATAAAGGGTGTTAAAACTTTTGGAGAGCGAGTAATATACCTAGGAGTAGATGCCGGGCAAGATTTGTATGATTTTCAAAGGGACTTAAAAACATTTTGTAAAACGGAATTGAATCTGGTAGATGAACTTAGCGATCGAAATTTTCATCCTCATATGACTATAGCTTTCAAGGATTTGAAGAAATCTCAGTTTCAGAATATTGTTCATTTTTCGTCTGAAAAGAACCTTACTCAAAAATTGGTAGTAGCTCACGTTATTCTTTTGAAAAAGGCAGAAGGTGTGTGGGAATTGTATAAAAAGTTTAAACTTGAGTGATTTTTATCCAGATATTGAGTGCCAAGATGATTTTGGTTAAAAAAGTGCAATTTTTTATGATTTTTTTAAAAAATCATAAAATTCGGCAAAACAATTATTCGGCAGAATTATATTCTTTTTTAATATTTGCTTTAGCAAATTTGGCTCCATATAATTACTTAGATTTTGATTGAAACTAATTGGTTAAAAGAATATTATTTGGCGAAATGTCTTAAAATATTTATCGAGGAGGAATCGCCCTTCTAAAGATTTAGGTCCTGAGGGATTGAAATGAGAATTGTTTCAGGAAAAGCCAGATTTTTTTGAAATAAAAAACTGAAAATTTGAAATAAAAATCTGAATAACGTAAAAATTGGGGATTAGTAAATGGAGTTTTACTTAAATCGGCAAATTTTCGATATAATATACTTCATTGGGTTGATTTCGTGGGTTTTGTGCTCTTTTTCATATCAAACTTTCGCTTGATATTGTGAGCAAAATATAACTAAACGTAAATGTTTAACCTATGAAGAAAGTTTTATTAGCCTTTGCTTTCACGATACTGACCCTTGCGTCTGTATTGGCGCAGAGCAAGACGATTACTGGTAGGGTCACTTCGGCAGAAGAGCCAGAGGGCGTACCGGGAGCAAGTGTAGTAGTGAAAGGTACTACGCAAGGAGTGATCACAGATCTAGATGGAAGCTATTCTATCGCTGTTCCTGCTGATGCTTCGACTCTAGTATTTAGTTTTGTTGGCTACCTGACTAAGGAAATGCCAATCGGTTCCAATTCCATTATTAATGTATCATTGGATGTGGATGTCAAAACTCTTAACGAGGTAGTAGTAGTAGGTTATGGTACTCAGGAAAGAAGAGAAATCACAGGCTCGGTAGCGTCAATTGATGCCAAATCTATCGAGAATTTGGTGACACCTTCCTTTGAATCCCAGCTTGCTGGTAGAGCACCAGGTGTTCAGGTGACTACTCCAAGCGGTATCTTGGGGTCTGCTCCGATTATCCGGATTAGAGGAGTTAACTCACTTACATCAAGTGCTAGTCCCCTAATTGTAATTGATGGTGTGCCAATGGTAAGCTCAGATAGATCTGCAGTGAATAATGCTAACCCACTGGGTAATATCAACCCTGCTGATATTGCATCTTTTGATGTGTTGAAAGATGGATCTGCTTCTGCGATCTATGGTTCTAGAGCTGCAAATGGTGTGATCTTGATCACTACCAAAAGAGGAGCTGCCGGCAAAGCTAAAGTGAACTACAGTACTTCTATGGGTTTCAATGAAGCTGTGGAAACTTTCGACCTTCTTACTGGTGACGAGTGGGTGACAATAGCAAATGAAAAAAGATCCAATGCGAATCAATCTCTATTGGCTAACCCAGGAGTAAACACAGATTGGCAAGATTTGATCTTTAGAAAAGGGTTTACACAGCAGCACAACTTATCCATCAGTGGTGGAAGTGAGGCTACTAAGTATTTCTTCTCTTTAGGCTATACAGATCAGGAATCACCTGTGAAACCAAATGAATTGAGTAGATATTCATTCAGAGGTAATATTGACCACAGCATTTCAAAAGCTATCAGAGTAGGAACTTCTATGTCCTATTCTTACACTGAGATTTTGGGTCTTAACAATGGAGCTAACTCACTTTCAGGAGCGATCTACAATGCAACCCGTGCTTTGCCAAACGTGCCTATCTACGATGAAGCAAATACAAAATTTGATGGTTTTAATGTCACTACAAATGGTGCTACAACTGGTTTTGGAACTAACCTAGCTGGACCTGACAATAACATTCCAAACATTGGATTTGTAATTCAAAACAACATTTATAGAAGCCGTACCCACAGAATCATAGGGAATGCTTATGGAGAAGTGGACATTGTAAACGGACTTACAGCTAGAACTCAAATCGGTGTTGATTTAACATTGGCGGATGACTTCCAATCCTTAGATGCGAGGCATGGTGATGGTAGAAGTTCAAACGGTAGCGTTTATATGGCTACTAACCCAGCTTTCCAGTGGAACTGGCAGAATACATTGAACTACCAGACTGTGATTGGAGAAGATCATAATTTGAATGTAACAGCAGGTTTGGAGTACCAATTCGCCAAATATTATGGATTTAGTGGTCAGGGTACTGATATTTCAGATGACTATTTCAGAAGAAACAACCTAATCACAGGATCTTATAACAACCAGTTCTCAGGCGGTAGCTATACAGAAAGAGGCTATGATTCTTACTTCGGTAGATTCAACTATTCTTTCAAAGGCAAATACTTGGCTTCATTTACCTTGAGAAATGACGGAATTTCCGATTTGGCAGTAGAAAATCAAAGAGGTACTTTCTATGGAGGATCTGTGGGATGGAGAGTCTCTGATGAGGCATTCTTCAACTCTGAGTTGATTTCTGATTTCAAATTAAGAGCGTCATACGCTGAAGTAGGCAACACAGGAATTGATGCTTTTGCTGCTTATGGTGGATATAGCCCTGTTTTGGGTGGTGCAGGTGCAGGTATTGGTTACAATAGAATTGCCAATAAGGATCTGCAGTGGGAAACTTCTAAAAAGTTGAACTTAGGTCTGGATATGACCATTGGAAGAGTAACTGTTTCTGCGGATTACTTCAAAAACAATGTGGATGGGTTGATTCTAGCAGCTCCTACTGCACCATCTTTAGGTGTGCCGGGTAATAGCATCAACCAAAACGTAGGTCAGATGGAGAATACTGGTTTTGAACTTAGAGTATATTCTAATGTGATCAACAGAGGTAAATTCTCATGGGATACTGATTTCAACATCACCTTTATCAAAAATGAGGTTACTAATTTGATTAGCCCATTGACAGGCACATATAACAAAACAGAAGTTGGAAATCCTGTGGCTCAACTATATGGTTTCGTTTGGGCGGGTGTTAACCCAGCCAATGGTAATCCAATGTATTACTCAGGTGAGGACATCGTTCAGTACAACTTGGTGCAAGGAAAGCTTGGTTTCAAAAAATATGATCCTGCTAATCCAGCAGATGTGGCTACTGCGGCTTCAGGACCTACTCAAGAGTATTTGGGCAACACTTTACCTAAATGGCAAGGTGGCTGGTCTAATAATTTCAAATTCGGTGGTTTCGATGCTGAAATCTTTACAAGATTTTCTGGTGGAAATTACATCATGAATGAGTCTCTTAGAGGTCTTTTAGGTCAAGGTTTCTCAAACAACCAAGCAAGTATCCTTAACAGATGGACAGAAAGTGGTCAGGTAACTGACGTTCCAAAGCTTTACTCTGGTCAGGATCAAAACATGTGGCAGAACTCTGCTTCCAACTCTAGATTTGTAGAGAAAGGTGACTATGTAAGAATCCAGAACATTGTACTTGGTTACACTGTGCCTGCTGCTGCATTGCAATCTGCTTTCAAAGGATCTATTTCTAATGCTAGATTCTTTGCTCAAGTTCAGAATCCGTTCACATTTACAAGCTATACTGGCTTGGATCCAGAAGCGAACTCTTACTCAGGTCAGCTTAGCTTCGGTGTGGATTGGAACGTGGCTCCGATCGTACGTACATATACTCTCGGCCTTAGCGTAGGTTTCTAATCACTCAAACCGAAAAGAAGAATTATTATGAAAAAATTCGCAATAAAAAATATCAAATTGGCACTAGCTGGCGCGGCTCTTTTTGGCTTTACCACTGCATGTGAGGTGACCGAGTTAGTACCTGCTAACCTAATTCCTGATTCCGAAGCGTTCACTACTGGTGCGCGTATAGAATCAGCTGTCTTAGGTGTGTATGAGTCAGCTCAGCGAGGATTTTATAGCAATGCTGTACAGCGAGGCTATCCTTTCGGAGCGGCTAACGTAGAGCAGGGTGACATGAGAGGTGAAGATATGTATAACGATCAGGCCTTCTATGAGATCACGTACAACAATTCGTACAGCCCTAACTCTGCTAATAATTCAGGAATGTGGATCTCTCTTTACAGAATGATCAACAGATTGAATATTATCTTGGAGAACCTAGATATAGCTGTAACTGACGGGGTATTGACTGCTGAAGCGGGGAATGCTTACAAAGGGGAGATGTTATTCATGAGAGCTTTGGCTCATCACGAATTGTTGATCCATTTTGCAAGACCATATTCTGATGATCCGTCTTCAATGGGTATTCCTTACAGAACTTTTGGCATCGATGATGTAACCAAAGTTCCTGATGGAGAAGCTGTGCCTAGAGGTACTGTAGGTGCAGATTATGCACAATTGCTTCAAGATCTAGATGCTGCTGAAGGTTTCTTACCTGAACGTGGTGCTTTCAGAGTTAATAAAGGAGCTGCGATTGCATTGAAATCAAGAATCAAGTTGCATATGAAAGACTGGCCAGGTGTATTGGCTGAGTACACTAAGTTAACTTCCAAGTATGCCGTTACAGCTAATCCTGCTACACCTTTCAGAGGTGGCACTAGTACGGACAACATATTCTCTTTTGTCAATTCCGCAGAAGCTAATCCTGGAGTAAACGGTGCACTTCCATCTATGTATGGTAATCCAGACAAGGGAGCCCGAGGTTTGGTGAAAATCAGCCCAATCATCTGGAGAGCTGATTTCTGGCATGCGGAAGATACTCGTAGAACTTCTCTTACTACTAAGAGCTCTACAGGTATTTTTACCGATAAGTATCAGGACGCGACTACTTACACAGATCCGAACGTAATCTTAAGATATGCTGAAGTGGTACTAAACGCAGCTGAGGCATACGCTAGAACGAGTAAAATGACTGAGGCTGTTACTTTAGTGAACTCTGTAAGAAGTCGTGCATTACCTTCATCAGTACCTGCATACACAGTAGAAGAATTAGGAGCTGGAGTTCTTGATGCGATCTTCAATGAGCGAAGAATTGAGTTTCTTGCTGAAGGAAGAAGATGGGCTGATATCCACAGACTGTCTGGTGAAGGTTTGATGGCTGGTATTCCTCAAAAAGCAACTACTAGATCAATTACTAACATTAAGTTCTATGAAACTGGTGCAATTCCTATGGACCACTCGCTAGCTTATAGCAGTAATTTGTTTGTATGGCCAATTCCTTTGACTGAACTTCAGACAAATAATACAGCTCCAATTGAGCAGAATCCAGGTTATTAATCGATCAAAATCTGATATTAAAGTCCGGCCCTTGGGTCGGACTTTTTTTTGATTTTTTTTTAAGGGATTTGGGAAACCCTGATTGATTTCTTTTAAGCGTTTAAAATTCAAAGCGTTAGGATTGGTCTCAAAGAAAAATATACTCTGATATCTGCTAAACCGGTAAAACGCTTGCGGAAGACAATTTCATACCCCTTTTTAAATCTTATCCCTTTAGGAAGTTTTAATCTATAAAAGCAACGTTGTCTTCTGCTTTAGAACCAGCATTTCGCTATTTGCTCAAGACTCCAGACTCTTTCCCTTTTCCTAGTATGATACTTTTAGGAGAATTTGATCCAAAATAGACTTGGATCACATTGTTTTGATCTGAAAAATCTTTAATCAACAGCGAATTCCTGATTTTGATGGAAGTGGGCTCCGCTACTTTTTCAGATTCAAGGTAGAACCAGGCTGCATCTTCTTCGATTTCGTAGCCTATGAAATTTACCTTTACTTCTTTATCCGCTATCCATAGCTGATTTTGCGCCAGCAGGTAAGTTTTGACTTGGTTGTTCAGTAATTCCTTATTGGCAGGGTTTAAAAAATCAATCGATTTTCCATGATATCCACTTAGGCCGATTTCCAGATCATCCCAGAAAATCTTCTGCGAAATCTCCAAATGCTCCGTTTGATCATTCCATTTGATCTCTGTCAAACTAATGTGAAACGGATGGGCAAATACCAGCCATCCCAAGCTGATCATGTATAAGTAAAACTGTTGCATTTGGTATTCTGTCGTCTGTCTTTTTTGCTAAATATGCCGTATAATTGCGCAATTTACTTCTTTAGAGGTATTTCACCCTTTCTATGAGTTCATTTCAATTGTATTTTCGTCTTGGCCTTCAGCATATCCTTGATATTCATGGGTACGATCACATCCTATTTGTATTAGCGCTTTGTGCCGTTTTTATTCCTAGAGATTGGCGTAAAGTCGTGATTTTAGTCACGGCCTTTACCATTGGTCATTCCTTGACATTAGCTTTGGCCACCTTTAGGTTGATCAATGTGAATTCCGATTTAATAGAATTTCTGATTCCAGTTACGATCGCGATCACAGCATTCATTACAATTCTCCGACCAAAACCTGCTTCCGGTAAAGGATTATCCATCAATTACATCTTCGCGCTGTTCTTTGGACTAATTCACGGGCTGGGATTTTCTATCTATCTCCGAAGCCTTTTGGGCAAAGAAGCTAGTATTTGGCAGCCCTTGCTTGCTTTCAATTTAGGGTTAGAACTAGGCCAACTGGTCATAGTTGGAGCATTTCTTCTTACAACTTCCATACTAGTTGGGTTAGCAGGTGTCAGTAGGAAAGAATGGACATTGGTGGTAGCATCTATGGTTTTTGGCGTGGCTTTGATGCTGATGTTAGAAGCGAAATTTTGGTAAAAAATATAAAGCCTAAATATAAAATTTGTGTATTTGAGAATTAAGTAACTATGAAAAAACTACTTGCACTTACAGCGCTGGCGATTTCGGGGATTTTCCCTGCTTTTGCGCAGCAATCTGAGCAGAATCATGCAGAGCGTTTCGAGCAGCTCGGTACGATGCTTCGCACACCGAATGTTTACCGAACTGCTTCTGGAGCTCCGGGTCATATGTATTGGCAGCAGCAGGCGAACTATGTGATCAACGTAGAGCTTGATGATGCCAATCAATCTATTAAAGGTTCAGAGAAAGTTACCTATATCAACAATTCTCCAGATCAGCTTACTTACCTATGGGTGCAACTGGAAGAAAATCAGCGAGGAGCAGATTCTGATACTCCAAAAGCGGCCGAAAGTTCCATCGATTCCAGAATGACTCTTCGTACACTAGAAGGACTCATCTGGGCAAATGATGATTTTGGTTATAAAGTATTGGAAGTAAAAGATGCCAAAGGCAATCCGCTTCCAGTGACTGTGAATAAAACCATGATGCGTATTGATCTTCCTACACCTTTGAAAGCTGGGGCAAGCTTCACTTTCGGAGTAGAGTGGACTTTCAACATTACCAATAGAGTAGGGTACATCAGTGGACGTCCAGGATATGAGTATTTCGAAGGAGATGACAATTACTTATACACCATGGCTGAGTGGTTCCCTAGAATGGCTGTTTATTCAGATTTTGAAGGATGGCAAAACAAGCAATTCATGGGTTCAGGTGAGTTTGCGCTTGTTTTTGGAAATTATGAAGTGAATATCACCGTACCTTCTGACCATATGGTCGGAGCTACCGGCGAACTTCAAAATGCAAGTCAGGTTCTTTCTGCTACCGAACTTAACAGATGGAACACTGCCAAGAAAACCTACGATGCCCCAGTGGTCATCCGTACACAGGATGAAGCTACTGAATTGGAAAAAGGTAAGGCTACAACGAAGAAGACATGGAAATTTAAGGCTGAGAATGTTCGTGATTTTGCATGGACTTCTTCCCGCAAGTTCATCTGGGATGCCATGGCTGTAAAGCAAGGCGGTAAAGAGGTGATGGCGATGTCTTATTACGCGAAGGAGGCTAATCCACTTTGGGGTCAGTATTCTACTCGGGTTGTAGCCCATACTATCAAATCTTACTCTGCCCATACCTTCGACTATCCTTACCCAACTGCCATCTCTGTGGAGGCTGCAAATGGAATGGAATATCCTATGATCTGCTTCAATTATGGTCGTCCTGATACAGATGGGACTTATTCGGAAGCTGTGAAAAATGGAATGATCGGTGTAATCATTCACGAAGTTGGTCACAACTTCTTCCCTATGATCGTCAACTCTGACGAGCGACAGTGGACTTGGATGGATGAAGGCTTGAATACCTTTATGCAGTTCATGGCAGAGCAGGAGTGGGATCGTAATTTCCCATCCCGTCGTGGGCCAGCCCATAAGATTGTCCCTTACATGAGAGGAAGTGTAAATACACTGGAGCCGATTATGACCAACTCTGAGAACATTATCAACTTTGGATCAAATGCTTATGCAAAGCCAGCGACTGCCTTGAATATTCTTCGTGAGACGGTGATGGGAAGAGAGTTGTTTGATTATGCATTCAAAGAATATGCGCATCGCTGGATGTTTAAGCATCCTACACCCGATGATCTGTTCCGCACCATGGAAGATGCATCAGCTGTGGATCTGGATTGGTTTTGGAGAGGGTGGTTCTATGGCACCGAGCCTGTGGATATCGCTATTGAAAATGTAGCGTTGTATAAAATGAATAATCAAACTCCGGCTGAAAGAAAAGCTGCGATGAAGGCTGAAGCAGATCGCGAGGAGGACTATGTTTCTAAAGAGTTCAATAGAACAGATGTGAAAGAAACAGTAATTGAAGCAAATCCTTCAACAAGAGATTTCTATACTACTTATAATCCTTTCACCGTCACTCCAGAAGATGAGGCGAGCTATAATAAGTTTATGGCAAGTCTTTCTCCAAAGGAAAAAGAGCTAATGGAAAGCGATTTGAACTTCTATGAAATCACCTTCAAAAACGTAGGTGGATTGGTAATGCCGATCATCGTGGAATTCCAATATGCAGATGGTACTTCTGAGATAGATAGAATCCCTGTGGAAATCTGGAGAAAAAATGAGACGCAGGTTACTAAGGTATTTGTGAAGAAGAAAGATGTCACTCAAATCATCCTTGATCCTAAAAGAGAAACTGCTGATATCGATGAGTCTAGTAATTACTGGCCAAGACAGTATCAGCCTTCTAGATTTGAGCTTTTCAAAGGAAACGGAGCTGCAAGAGGAACTTCTACAGGTAGCAACCCAATGAAGAAAGCTAAAAGCAATCAATAATAGAGAAAACCGACTGGAGTTGGCTTTTTTCTATAAAGTTCACGTGTCCTGATCAATCTTAAAATTCTATTAGGATTTATTGAGCAGGACACGTGAATTGAAAGTTTAGATTAGATTGCAAATTAATTACCTATTCATAACCTAAAACCTATAAAATGAGACTATTAAAAAAATTATCATTTTCTCTTTTTGCGATTTGCCTGATGATGAGTTCAAGCTTGATGGCACAGAAAAGAGATTTCTACGAATTGAGAACGTACCACATTGAAAATGCTGAGCAAGAAGCAATGCTTGATGACTATCTAGCAAAAGCATTTATTCCTGCTGCGCACAAGCAAGGAATTGCCAAAGTTGGTGTTTTCAAGCCAATAGATTCACAGCCGGATGCTGGCACAAAGGTGTATCTATTTATTCCATTCAAATCTATGGATGAGTACCTAGCGTTGGAAGGAAAACTGGCAAAAGATCAAGTCTATCAGGCAGCAGGAAGTGCTTATATCAATGCTGCTTTTGATAATCCTCCTTACAAGAGAATTGAAACTGCTATTTTAAAAGGAATGTCTGAGCATCCGAAGTATGCAGAGTCAGCACTCACTACTCCTAAAAAGGATAGAGTTTATGAACTGAGAAGCTATGAAGGACCAACAGAGAGACTTTACAAGCAGAAAGTGAAGATGTTTAATTCTGGAGAAATGGACATTTTCAGCAGATTAAATTGCAGTCCAATTTTCTACGCGGAAACTATTGCTGGAGCAAATATGCCGAATCTAATGTATATGACTACGCACGAAAACATGGAAGTTAGAAACGAACATTGGAAGCAATTCGGAGCAGATCCTGCCTGGGCAGCTATGAAAGACCTACCGGAATATAAAAACACAGTGTCTAGAAATGATACAAGGTTGCTTTATCCAGCTGAGTATTCAGATCTTTAAAAAATTTAAAAGCCGACGAGAGTCGGCTTTTTTTATATTCTTTTAACCACAATGGAAACAGTAGTTCGACTAGCTCACTAACCAAGTTTTCGCAGAGGAAATGGAAGCGCCTTCATTGGGCTTTTTCTCTAAAAGCTGATTTTTTTTGATGTTTTAGCCCATTATTTTTCAATAATACACTAAAAATACCCTATACAGGGTATTGACAATCCCCCCCCCCTCCCTTCATAGTTTTGAAACAAAAAAATCTATGAAAAACTTAATACTATTTTCTTTTTTAGTTCTACTCTGGGGCTGCCAAATGAATCAACTAGAGGAGGTCATGCCTGATTCTGATAACGTTGAACAAATCCAAAGTCCATTCAAGGTAGAGTCAGTTAACAAGAATGACCTCAGTTCCTTGGGAAAAATCCTGGAAAAACGAATTGGTTTCAATGTAATTGAGTCAATCCAGATGAGAGAAATGTCCGACTTTATATTTGACTCGGATGCTTCTCTGCGAACAACAGACACCCTAAATAGGCGAACCTACACTATTCCATTTCTTGAAATGGGGGATAGATACAGCACCTTTAACTTAGTAATGGTAGCGGACAGTGCAGACAATGTACTGGATCAATATGTCCTTCAATACGAATTTGATAGTATCCAATACCAAACTTTTCTGGAGACTGAGAATCTATTAACCTCAGGATTAACTATTAAACGTTTTCCTTTTTCCAGCTTTTTTAATGATTCTAATCCAGGGTTTTTGGAAAGGTGTCAAGGTATATCTGATGCCAATGGAGATCCTGTTGTGTGTGATCAATTTACTTTAAACTCTAGTTCAGGCGGTGGCGGTGGTGGAGATAGTGACGGTATGGGAGGAACTTGGACTGTTCCTGGTGGGGCAGGGGGAGGAAGTTATACAACTTGCACTGCCTCAGTTTCATATGTAAGAATTGTAAACTGTCCAGCAATTGATCATCCAGGTAATGCATGTACAACACCTGATTCATTTTCTTGGGTGATTACCTTTTCATGTACAGAGGCCAATCAAAGGAAAGCCCCTTCATATTCATTGATGGAATGCATGAATTGCGATATCGATGATTTTGGAACTCCAGCATTTACACCGACTAAGATTTCCACTGCAATCGATCGTGATTTGGGAGGGATTTTAACTGATTTCCATCTTCAATATTTAAGCAATAATTCTACGTTTGCCAATGATTTTCGCGCAGCAATACTAACGGATACAGAAATTAATGTAAGTGCAGCCTTGTTTACTATTTCTGCTGGAATGAATGGAGCATATAACGGCAATTTTAATTCCAGCTTTGGAATAGCTATTGAGGGACTAATGATTGAATCAGACGCAGACTTTTCAAATGATATTATTATAAGACTGTTCCAATCCTACTTTGATCTTAAGTATGCTATGCTAAAGCAAGCAAATCCGAGTTGGACGCCAGCGAAACTGTATTATGAAACTGCCAAAGAGGCTATTCACCTTGCGCTGGACGGGATTGGTTTGATTGAAGGATTTGGAACTCCCGCTGACCTTCTGAATGCTGGATTATATTATTTGGAAGGAGATAGACTAAATGGAAACTTAAGTTTATTAGCTGCAACTCCTGTAATCGGATTATTTTCTACAACTGTAAAAGGTGCCCTACGATTAAAAGGTGTAATACCTGGTACTACCAGACGGATAACCCAAGTTTGGGCAAAGAATGGAAATATCATCCTATTTGGTGGCACAAGCCTTAGGAAATCTATGGGTTTAACTGACCCTACTAAACATGCTCATCATATCTTACCTTTGGAACATGTAAATCACCCAGTAGTACAAAAAGCAGCTAAGGCAAAAAACAATCCTTTCCACATTAATGAAATAGACAATGGTATTGCAGTTGGTGCTTGGCAAAACACTACCCATCCACAATATAACCAGAGGGTTTTTGCAATTTTAGAAAATTACAAAAATGAAATTCCAAATGCCACACCTGAACAAGCCATGGTCTTTCTGCAAGGAAAAATGCAGGAGCTATCACAACTAATTGAAAATAATCCAACCGTAAAAATTAATGATTTGATATTCCGATGAAATACTATGAAGTACATATCCCTTATTTTATTGCTAAAAGAGACCCCGGTTTTGAAATAAAAGATGGGGAAACTGCAATGGAATCCCAGATAAAAATTGTTAAAGATTTATTTAGTTCATTGATTCCCACTCAAATTTTCAAGGCCAATAAGCGATTGGCTGATTTTTTAAGTCCCTCTGCGGATCTTTCTAGTAGGATAATTCTTTCTACTAGAGCAAAGGCTCTCATAGAAAGATATCGCAAAGGTAATATCCGGTATTATCCCTGTCCTATAATGCGTGGAAAGGAAATGGTTTCCGACTATTGGATCACGGATAAAGTGACCTTTGATGACGAATGGGTGGACTTTCCCAAGTCTGAATTCTTTTTCAGAAAGAGAAAACTAATTAGCAATGAAAGTGAGATCCGGCTGAAATATGAAGTCACAGAACAGATTATCCAATTCAAAGATCTGGATGATTTTAACAAGTTCCGTAACGAAAAAATGTGGCATATGGATGAAAGATTCCCTTTTAAAATTTTTATCAAAAAAGGGTGTCCTCACCATATTTTGTCCATTCATACAACAGGCCCAAGATATTTAATTGTTTCAGAAGAATTAAAGAATGAAATGCAAATACAGAAAATGAACAAGGGAATCGAATTCAAACCCTTAGAAATCCCAGACGAAGAATGGTTTGGCCCAAATGGGTTGAGAAAGCAATTTTATTCTTGATCAATCATCCTGTCCTGAGGCTTCTCTGGGCAGGATATTTCCAACTAATCATTCCAACATATCTTACCTATAGAACATATCAACCACCCAGTGATACAAAAAGCAGCCAAAGCAGAATTCCCATTCCATATCAATGAATTTAGTAATGGGATTGCTGTGGACGCATGGCAGAATACAACTCATCCTAATTATAATGATAAAATTTTTGATATTTTGGAGGAATTTAATAACGATTATCCATCTGCCACTCCTGAGCAGGCAAAAGCATTCCTCGAAGAGGAAATGGAAGCTTTATTCCAACTCATCCAAAGTAATCCATCTATAAAAATTGACAGACTTATTTTCCAATGAAATACTTCGATTTACTACCAATTTATAATACGGCTAAATCTTCAGTGAAAGATGATCCGGTTTATTTGGATGAGAACCGTTTGGGGTATCAGGTACCTGAAGTTAAGGATTTAAGTGATCTTAAGATTCCTACCCAATTAGTAAAAGGCAACCTTAAACTTGCTGATTTCTATTATCCCTCTTCAGATTTGGCGATGCGACATATAGTTTCGGATAGAGCTAGGATGCTATTAGAAAGCCTCCGAGAGGGAAATATCAGGTTTTACCCCTGCCCACTGAAGCATGGAAAAAAAAATATTAATGATTACTGGATCACTGATATCGTGGTCTTTGATGACGAATGGATTGATTTTGAAAAAACTGTTTTTGAATTTAATGATGTTAAAATTATAGAGGGGGAGGCACCTAATACCAAAAGGTATCAGGATAATGTGGAGTTGATGAAATTCAAAAATTATGGTGAATTGTGTGATTTCAAATATAACCGTCCAAATCACCTTAGTAAATTATCCTTCGTAACTATTGAAATTAAAGAAGCCTGTCCTTTTCCTATTCTAAACTTCAGAAGTATGAATACATACAGCGTTGTGATGAATGAGGTGGTCATGGCAGAGATTAAATCCTTAGGAATGGATCGGGGAATAGTATTTAAACCTTTTGAGATTCCTTATAAAAAATGGCCAGGTCCCTTTGAAGATTAAGACATTCTTTTTTTAAAAAAACTATATCCAGCCCGCTACTAGCTTGGGCTGGATATTTATTCAAATTTAATTGAAATACAATGAATCAAAATAGCATTCCCAGTTTGGAAGAATGGGTGGACTCTGAGCTAGAGCTGAATAAGAAAACAACCGAGTTATTCGAATCTGACTTGTCCATTGAAGAACAAGGCATAGAAGCTCTTCAGTATTTGGTGCAAGTATATCGTCTACCACAAACTCCACTGGATTTAGAGGATGGGGAAGAAGAAAGCGATCAAGATTCCTCCTATTCGCCGATATCTATGTTTGAACTGGTCGCACAACTGAAGTTTGCTGATCCAGAAAATAATGATCCCCGTTATCTAGTTATGACGGGAGCTTACCTAATCAAAAACAAATTGGTCATAGATATCTCCCAAGAGCTGAGGGAATATCTCGGAGATGATGAACTCCAAGGCTTAGGCTATAGAGGGGAGGATATTCTGGAAGCTGAATTGGTTCCGGTGAAAAAGGGGGAGAGTTGGTCTGAATTGGGATGCAGATTTTTTACCAAAGAGGTAGCGTGAATTTCTTCATAGAAGACTTTCCTTGTTTTGAAAACCTGGAAGTTTTTTCACCCATTCACTTTTCGTGCTATACCTTCAAAAACGTTGACTCCCGTTTCTATCAACTCATCGGGAAAATCATAGGTAGGTTCATGGAGTTGCGGGCAGTCTTCACCAGACCCTAATCCAAATAAATAAGATTGACAGCTCTGACTGAATAAGCCAAAATCTTCAGACCAGCGGAAAGGCTCTGGTTTTTCTATTACCTCCAAGCTTAATCCTTTCATTACTCCTTCAGCGATTTCAGCGGCTTTAGGATCGTTTTTGGAAACAGCGAAGGACTCCACAAAGCTGAATTCGCAACCAAGTTTTTCGGCACTTGAAATTCTTTTAGCTTCCTCAGTAATCATCTTGATCAAGCCTTCCAGATCATTCTGATCAAAGGCTCGGATAGTCAAGCTCAAACTTCCTTTTCCGGCACTGGTACCAAAAGCCAAGCTTCCGATCTCTGCATGTATGACCGTGACTAACGCAAAGGTTTTGAGCTTCTCGGTAAGCTTTGGAAGTGTTTGAAGCATTTGAGCAATGGCCTGAGCTGGATTGATTCCTGCGTCGGGATGTGCTGCGTGAGAAGTTTTGCCTGTTAGTGTAATAGTCATTCCAGTGCTTCCAGCTGCAAATGTTCCTTTTCTAGTCACTACTTGATGAAGAGGAAACCCAGGAAGATTGTGAAGTGCAAAGGCAAAATCAGGTTTGATCTGCAAGAATTGTGGATCATCTAGGATTCTTCTGGCTCCTTCACCTGTTTCCTCTGCTGGTTGGAAAAGTAAAACCACTTCACCGTTTTCTGGTCTTTGCGCAGCAAGCTTTTCTCCCAACCCACAGATAATTGTCATATGACCATCATGACCGCAAAGATGAGCTTTGCCAGTTGTTTGGCTTTTATAGTTCGGCTCACCTGTTTCCTGAATTGGAAGTGCATCTAGTTCTGCTCGAAACAAACTTCTTGGACCTGGGTTTTTACCCTTAAAAATAAATGCGAGCCCATTTCCGCCAAGGTTTTGGATGATTTGATCTGGTTGGAGGTTTGCAAAAAAGGCTGAAATCTTCTCCGCTGTGGCACTTTCTTCACCTGCGATCTCGGGATTTTGATGTAAATATTGGCGTAGATTTTTGAGTATTGAAATCGACATTAGTGTTTAATATTTTCTGAAGGTAAGTTTCTACTGCTCAGTTGGAATCATTTTTGACAAAAAAAAATGCGGCTTGGATCAGGAACTATTCAGGATCGCTAGCTATTTTAGGATATCATTTCAACCCTACAACTATAACTTTTATGAGCGAGGTACAAATTCAAAACTACAACGAGCAAATCCAAGCTTTGGAATCACAAATTACCGGTGACATGTTTGCAGATATGGAAGTTCGTGACAAAATCCACAACTTGAAGATGGAACGTGACGGCGTGAAACCAACGGATTCCAGCATCGATTGTGTGGGTTGCGGAAGTTAATTAACTGACTTTGGCTAGATACTATATTATATATAAGCCCTTTGGGGTTTTATGTCAATTTTCGGGAGAGGGGCAGACACTTGCCTCTCTTTTTGATTTTCCGAAGGATGTATATCCTGTTGGCAGACTGGATAAGGATTCGGAAGGACTCCTGATTATTACGGATGACAAATCATTAAATCACCATTTGTTAAATCCTCGCTTTGGACACCAGCGAACCTATTACGCTCAGGTGGAGGGTGAACCTGAGCCAGAAGCATTGAAAGGACTAATGCAGGGAGTGATGATCAATGTGGAGGGTAGAGATTACAAGACGAAGCCTGCCATAGCCAAAACCTTGGATCCAATTCCTTCGCTTCCAGATCGTGATCCACCGATTCGCTATCGAGCTTCAATTCCGGATACTTGGATTTCTTTGACTTTAATAGAGGGCAAAAATCGTCAGGTGCGTAAGATGACTGCGGCAATCGGACATCCTACGCTGAGGCTGGTTCGCTGGTCTATGGAGAAATTGACCATTGCTAATTTTAAAGTTGGAGAAGTACAGGAACTCGACGAACAAACGATTTATCATAAGCTAGGCTTGACTGGTTTTAAGAAGACAGAGGCAAATAAATCAAGACGGTAGGTCCTTTCCCGATCAAAACCTTCGAGGTTTTCTAAACCTCAAAGGTTATCTAACGTTACGTCGCCGCGCCGCTGCGAGAAATAAGCATCTTAAAAAATCATAAAATCCCTTTAATCGTAAGGCATTACCGCTTCTAAGATTTAAGATTGTCCTTTGGGACAAAAACCTCTATTTTAGTCTCCGGTTAAAAGCACTCAAAGATTCAAATTCCATGCATCAGGAAAAAATAGCAGACGTAATACAGGAAGTTAAGAAAGTAGTAGTAGGCCAAGACAGAATGGTCAATAGACTTTTGATTGGACTTTTTACCAATGGACACATTCTTTTGGAAGGTGTACCTGGTCTGGCGAAGACCTTGACGGTAAATACCCTAGCCAAAGTGCTTCACCTTAATTTCAATAGAATTCAGTTTACACCGGATTTGCTACCGGCAGATTTGATCGGTACGATGATCTACAATCAGCAGGCAGCCAGTTTCGAAGTAAAGAAAGGCCCGATCTTCTCCAATGTGATTTTGGCGGATGAGGTTAACCGTTCTCCGGCTAAGGTTCAGTCGGCACTATTGGAAGCCATGCAGGAAAAGCAAGTGACTATCGGTGATACTACTTATATGTTGGATAGACCGTTTTTGGTACTTGCTACTCAAAACCCGGTTGATCAAGAAGGAACGTACCCACTTCCGGAAGCACAGGTGGATAGATTCATGATGAAAGTACACATCGATTATCCGAGTAAGGCAGATGAGATGGAAGTAATGCGGAGAATGGCGAATATGTCATTTAGCTCTGAAGTGAATGCGATACTTTCCAAGGATGAGATTTTTGATATCCGCAATCAGATCAATGCAGTGAAAATAGCCGAGCCATTAGAGCACTATATTATAGAGTTGGTATTTGCGACCAGATTCCCTGAGCAGTATGGACTTAAAGAAGAAGCGAAATACATTCAATTTGGAGTGTCTCCACGTGCTAGTATCAATTTGAATCTAGCTTCAAAGGCAGTTGCGTTCATGGATGGACGTGATTATGTATTGCCAGAAGACATCAAGGAAATAGCAGAAGATGTACTAAATCATCGAATAATTCTTAATTATGAGGCTGAAGCTGATGGAATAAACACCAGGGACTTGGTAAAAATCCTGATGGAGAAAGTTCCGATTAACAAATCGGTAACATTGAAATAACTGCTATTTCAGCAAAAAAAGGCTTTTCGAGAGAGAAGCCTTTTTTTATGCACTTTTTATTATTCCAATATTAAATTCTGTAAGTATTGTTAAAAAAAGCATAATTCGAAAAATTCTCTTGAGGTAGAAAATTGAGGCAGATTTGCATCATCAAATAAGGCAAATCCTAATCAATTATAAATCTCAATGAAAAAGTTCAACTCTCTATTATTCATGATTGCAGCAGTAGTGATTGGTTTCACTAGCTGTATTGATGGAAACGACAAACCAGTAGATCCAATTATTCCGGGTACTGATGATGTGTTGCTGATAGATTCTAATATCACTACTAACACTACTTGGGAGACAGGTAAAACTTATGTTCTTGGAGGTAGAATTGCTGTTACAGCTGGAAATACACTTACAATCCAGCCAGGTGCAATTGTAAAGGGCGAAGTTGGATCAGGATCTAACGCTACTGCATTGATTATCGCAAGAGGTGCAAAAATCGATGCGCAAGGAACTGCTACTTCACCGATCATCTTCACTACTGTTGCGGATGAAATCACTCCAGGAGAAATTTCATCTCCTAACCTTGAGCCAAACCTTTCTGGTCTTTGGGGCGGGTTGATCATCCTTGGTAAAGCTAAAGCTTCTCTTGCAGGTGATGTAACTGAGACTCAAATCGAAGGTATCCCACCTTCCGATACAAATGGCCTTTATGGTGGAACTGATAATGCTGACAATTCTGGTATCCTAAAGTATATATCTATCCGTCACGGTGGCGCTAACATCGGTGAAGGAAACGAAATCAACGGCCTTACTTTAGGTGCGGTTGGTTCTGGAACTGTAATTGAAAATGTAGAAATCATCGGTAACCAAGATGATGGAATCGAATGGTTCGGTGGAGCTGTAAACGTGAAGAATGCGATCGTATGGAATGCAGGTGATGATGGATTTGATACTGACCAAGGTTGGGCTGGTACATTAGACAACTTCATTGTAGTGACAGGTGGCGAAACAGATCACGCACTTGAAATCGACGGTCCAGAAGGATCTTACAATGCAGGACATACTTTGAAAAACGGTACTGTAAAAGGAAACGGTGTTTCTGAACTAGGTGATTTCAGAGATGGAGCAAGAGGTACTTTTGAAAACATCTACTTCTTCAACTTCGCTGATCCAGCTACTACAGATGGACGTGGTGACCTTTCACTAAGCGGTGACAAAACGTTGGCAACTTTCGCAGGCGGAAACTTAAAATTCATGAATCTTCAAGCTACACTAGCTGACGGTGTTGCTCTTACCACAGTATTTAAAAGCGGAACTGCTGAGTATGCTACGATTGTAGCTGCGGGTGCAAACACAGTAGGTGCAGACAAATCTGCCTTCGCTAGCACTTGGTCTTGGACTTCAGCTTCAGGAGCTATATCTGATCTAAAATAACACACACTTTTAAAAGAAGGAAGGAAGGACTTGCAAGGTTACTTTCTTCCTTCTTTTGAAGTATTCAAATTAATTGCTGTATGAAAAATCAATCTACCAATCCACTTATGAAGGGATTCCTGGTTTTAGTTCTGCTGATACTTTCTCAAGTATTTGCAGGTTTCGCGTTTGCCCAAAACGGTACCATTCGTGGTACAATCTTCGAAGAAGGTACAGGTGAGCCTTTATATGGTGTTTCTGTCTTAGTGAAAGAAACATCTACAGGTGCAGTTACTGACTTCGATGGTAAATTCGAAATCCAAGTTGCTCCAGGAAGCTATACACTTCAGATTTCTTACATTTCTTACTCTTCTATTAACCTTACTGAGGTAGTAGTGAAAGCAGGAGAAGTGAACGTAATCAGCGATCTATTGATGGCTGAGGAAGCTTCCGACCTTGAGACAGTGACTGTCTCTGCTTCGGCTATTAGAACCACTGAGTCAGCTTTACTTTCAGTAAAAAGAAATGCTGCCAACCTTATTGATGGAATCTCTGCTAGTACTTTCCGCCAGATAGGTGATGGAGATGCAGCATCTGCTGTTAAGCGTGTGACTGGTGTTTCCATCGAAGGTGGGAAATATATTTATGTAAGAGGACTAGGTGACAGATACACCAAAACTGTTTTGAACGGCGTAGATATTCCAGGTCTTGATCCAGATAGAAATACAATCCAGATGGATATATTTCCTACCAATGTGATTGACAACATTATCGTTTCTAAATCTTTCACTGCTGACCTTCCTGCTGATTTCACGGGAGGTGTGGTAGATATAGAAACAAAAGATTTTCCTGAAGAAAAAACAATGAAATTGAGCTTGAGTGGTGGTATCAACCCATCGATGCACTTCAACTCTAACTACCTAAAGTATGACGGTAGTAATACAGACTTTTTAGGTTTCGACAATGGAACTAGAGCTATTCCTACAGATGGAAGAACTGATATTCCTCAGTATGGCGATGCAGTTGGTAATCCAAATGGAACTAAAGGAATGCAGTACCAATCGATTCTTGGTAATTTCAATAAAACGCTAGGTGGATACAGAACCAATAGCCTAATGGATATGGGAATTAGCTTTTCCTTGGGAAATCAGTTTGCCAGACCAAAAGCAACTTGGGGTTATAACTTCGCTTTGACCTATAAGAATGAGACTGAGTTCTATCAGGATGCACAATACAACTTATATGCTAAGCCTAGAGAAGCCGACCAGACGGAATTAGAGGCTTTGGAAAGACAGCGTGGTGACTTCGGTGTAAACAATGTATTACTTGGAGGACTTGCAGGAATCGCTTTGAAAACGGATCATTCCAAATTCAAATTGAACTTGATGCACCTTCAAAACGGTGAATCAAAAGCTGGTGAATTTAATTTTATCAATACCAATCTAGGTGCCAACTTCGAAGCTAAGCAGTACAACTTGGAGTACAGCCAGAGAGCTTTGACTAGTATTTTGCTTGGTGGTACGCATTACATCAATGGAAACGATTGGGAAATCAACTGGAAACTTGCTCCAACTAGATCTACTATTGCTGATCCTGATATTAGATTTACAAGATTCAGAGAGCCTACCAATACAATCTCTACAGAGGTAGGACTGCCTGCTAGAATCTGGAGAAATCTGGAGGAATACAGTGTGGTAGGTAAAGGCGATATCGCCAAGAAAGTCTCTCTTTTCTCTAGAGAAGGAAAAGTGAAGTTTGGTGGAAATTATGTCTACAAACAACGTGATTTCAATATCCAAAGCTTCCAGTTTGCTACAGGTAGCACAGAGTTCTCGGGTGATCCGAATGAGATATTACTTGCTGACAATCTTTTCGGAGCGGATAATAGAAATGGTGTAAGGTATAATGCGGATTTCATTCCTATCAATGCAAACGCTTATAATTCTATCGCAACAAACATGGCAGGTTATGCATCCTTGGAAGCTAATCCTGCGGAAAATTTGAAAGCAATCGTTGGATTGAGAGTTGAGAAATTCAATCAGTATTATACTGGAACTAACCAGACAGGAACAATCAATTATGATTTGGTAGAAGTGTTGAATGACATGGATTTCTTCCCTACTGTCAACTTGATTTTCAACCTAAAAGAGAATCAAAACCTTCGTGCTTCTGCATCTAGAACTATTGCGAGACCTTCTTTCAAGGAGCTTTCTTATGCAGAGATTTTGGATCCAATCACGGGTAGAACGTTCATCGGTGGTCTTTATCCAGAAACTACCAATGGTGGAACTGAAGTTCTTTGGGATGGCAATTTGGTTTCCACTCACGTGAATAACTTTGACTTGAGATGGGAAGCTTTCCAGGATAGAGGACAAATGCTATCTGTAAGTGCATTCTACAAGACTTTTGAGAAGCCTATCGAAATGGTTCAATTCCTTGCGGATCCAGGAACTTTCCAGCCAAGAAACGTTGGTAACGGTACTGTTGCAGGTTTGGAGTTTGAGTTCAGAAAATCTTTGAAATTCATAGCTCCTAGCTTCGAGAATTTCTCTTGGAACACGAACGTGACGATCACTAAATCTCAGATCAAAATGTCTGAATCTGAGTTTAGATCCAGATCATTGACTGCTCGAGAAGGTCAGGAGATCAAAGATACTCGTGATATGGCTGGTCAGGCTCCATACTTGATCAATACGGGATTGAGCTTTAACTCATATCAAACTGGCTGGGAAGCTGGTGTCTTCTACAATGTGCAAGGTTCTTCTTTACAATATGTAGGCTTCGGTAACAGAACGGATACGTATTCTGTGCCATTCAATAGCTTGAACTTGAATATCAACAAAACTTTCGGAGCTGATGAGCGTCTTCAGGCAGGTGTTGGTGTGGATAACATTCTGAATTCAAAGAAAGAGTATGTATACAAATCATACGAAGCTGAAAATCAAATCTTCAGCAGCCTTTCTCCGGGTACAAAAGTTAACTTTAGAGTATCATTTTCTTTCTAATAGTGGACTAGAATTCAATAAACCGTAGGGTTTATAAGACAAAAAAAATAGCATCGGGATTTAACTCGATGCTATTTTTTTGCCTTGATATTGTGTGTGTTATAATTCAATAGATATTTTGACTTTGCCGCCAAGACCTTTTTCAACAATATCAAACAGGGTTTTCAGTGTCAAATTGCTTCCATTATTTTCAATTCTGGAAATGTACTCACGCTTTCTATCCACGAGTTCTGCCAGTTCAGATTGAGTCAATTTCCGTTCTTCACGGGCTTTTCTTAGTAATATACCAATCTGAAAACTTTCAAAATCTCTATCCAACTGATCACGTCTCTCAGTTCCTTTGAGACCATAAACCTCATTTTTGATATCCTTCCAGCTTTTAGTTTCCATTGCTTTAATTTGAAAATTAAATTCCCTCAAACAATCCACCCATTCCAAGATTTGGTTTTATTTTCAAATGCTTATACGCCAATTCCGTAGCCATTCGGCCACGAGCGGTTCTTTTCAAATAGCCTTCTTGGATTAAAAATGGTTCGTAAACTTCCTCGATAGTCTCCGCCTCTTCACTGCAAGCTGTAGCGATGGTGCTCAAACCGACAGGGCCTCCATTGAATTTTTCGATAATGGTCAGCAAAATTCGATTATCCATTTCATCCAAACCATTTACGTCCACATCCAATGCATCTAAAGCTATTTTGGAGATTTCCAGCGTAATCTTTCCATCACCTTTCACCTCAGCGAAGTCACGCGTTCTACGAAGTAGCATGTTCGCAATTCTTGGCGTTCCCCGGCTTCTTCTTGCAATTTCATAGGCCGCGACTTCATCAATTGGTGTTTGCAAAATGCTAGCGGATCGTGTGACGATGTCCGTTAATAATTTAGCATCGTAATATTCTAACCTGGAATTGATACCGAATCTCGCGCGTAGCGGAGAGGTCAATAAGCCAGATCGTGTGGTCGCTCCTATCAGTGTAAATGGACTCAGAGAAATCTGAACGGAACGAGCATTTGGGCCTGAATCCAGCATGATATCAATGCGGAAGTCTTCCATCGCAGAATACAAGTATTCCTCTACAATAGGATTTAGCCTGTGTATCTCATCTATAAAAAGTACATCCCCTTCATCCAAATTGGTCAGTAAACCTGCTAAATCTGAAGGTTTATCGAGTACTGGGCCAGAAGTGATTTTGATTCCTGCCTGTAGTTCATTGGCAATAATGTAGCTCAATGTAGTTTTCCCCAAGCCTGGTGGGCCGTGTAGAAGCACGTGATCCAATGGCTCATTTCTGCGTTTGGCAGCTAGCACAAACACCCGTAAATTCTCTACGATTTTGAATTGCCCCGTAAAATCCTCAAAGCTTAAGGGTCTTAAAGCTTTTTCGAAATCCTTGTCCTTTGGGCTTAGACTTTCATCATCACCACTTAAATAATCTTCTCTCATAGTTTATCCGTACGCTCACAAATATAGAAAAATACGAATGCCTTCTATCGCATTTTTGAATCCTTCAGCTTCCATCGAAACTGAAAAATAAGCCTTAAATTCGCATTCAAATTCATTCGATTATGCGCCCGAACGCCCGGAAAAATATCATTTATTCAATTGTCCTACTCACTTCCATCATGTTGGTTTATTTGTGGAGGAATCGTGATCAAACTGAGGTAACTCAGGCAGAAGTCGAAGTGGTAGCTGGGAAAATGACCCTTTCGGGTAAAACGATGGGGACGACGTATAACATCACTTATCTGGATGATAAAAGCCGTGATTTGCAATCTTCGATTGATTCCTTGCTAGTCGTTTTCAATCAAAGCCTATCTACTTATATCCCTGATTCCGAACTAAGCCAATTCAATCAAGGAGATACATTGGATTTCAAATTGCCCTATTTATTACCAGTTCTTGAGGCTTCCAAAAAGGTCTATGAAAACACTAATGGTGCTTTCGATCCGACTGTAGGTCCATTGGTAAATATTTGGGGATTTGGCCCAACTGGCCCTGAACTAAAGGACAGTGTGGATATTATGAGTCTTTTGACTTTAGTGGGCTTTGCCAAAATTGAGTTTGATCAGAAGCAGCTTCGTAAAAAAGTAGCAGGTATCTATCTTGATTTTTCAGCAATCGCAAAAGGCTATGGCTCTGATGTGGTGGCAGATTTTTTGAAAAATAAAGCAATATCAAATTACCTAGTTGAAATAGGAGGAGAACTGGTAGCGAATGGGGTGAATGAGAAGGGCGAACTTTGGAAGGTAGGCGTAAATCGTCCGGAGGAATCTGCAAATGCCTCTGACTTGATTAGCATCATTGCTTTGCAAGATCGAGGAATGGCTACTTCAGGCAACTACCGAAATTTCTATGTGCGAGATTCGGTGAAAATATCACATACGATCAATCCAGCCACAGGATATCCTGTCAGTCATACGTTGCTCAGTGCTACTGTTGTTGCCGATAACTGTATGACCGCAGATGCTTATGCCACTGCAATGATGGTGATGGGAAAAGATAAAGCAATCGCCTTGGATTCAGCACTTAGTGAAATTGAAGTCTTTTTGATCTACGATGACGGAAATGGCGGATATAAGACTTTTGCCAGTGAAAGTCTGAAGCCATTCTTATCTTTTCCACAGGAAAATTAATTTTAAATGCAACATTATTGAATTTTCTTACCTTTACCTGAGTTATAGGTTTCTCCTTTTCTTCAGAAGAATGAAAGTAACTCAGGCCAATGGAATTCAAATTTTTACTTCTATTTCTAACCGCCATGATCGCAGGATCATTGGTCTTTTTCGCTCCTAATTTTAGAGAGAAATACTTTAGGTTGGTATTGGTGTTTGCTGGATCCTATCTGTTTTCAATTACCATTCTCCATATTTTACCCGAGCTGTTTGACAGCGGATTCGACAGCAAACGAATGGGATTATATATTCTGATTGGGTTCCTTTTACAGCAATTGCTGGAATTTTGGTCTAGTGGGATCGAGCATGGCCACATTCATACCCACGAACATCAGGGAAGCAAAGCCATGACCACTGTCATGTTAGGCCTTTTTATTCATGCGTTCCTCGAAGGTACTCTGCTTTCCCACGGAGAGCTGATGGACCAAGGCGAGGAAGTTCTTGGGCATGTGCATAATAGCAAAACCATTTTGATGGGAATTGTCCTTCACAAAGGTCCAGCGGCTTTTGCCCTGGCTGCCGTATTATCAAGTACTTTAAGTAAAAAAACCACACTTATATTATTGACACTTTTTGCATTGGCATCGCCACTCGGTATGATGTCAAGTTCATTTTTATTTGAAAGTGGGATTTTGGAAAAACAGGGGATTGGGATTTTATATGGCTTAGTTGCCGGAGGCTTTCTGCATATTTCTACAACTATTTTCTTTGAAAGTAGCCCTCATCACAAGTTCCAACTCAATAAATTGTTGGTTAGCTTCTTTGCGGCTGGCTTAGCAATTCTCTCAGAATTTTTCCTGAAATAGCCGAAAAGTATCCTAAGCGAAATGGATTTTTTTTTAGGCAATTGTGATTCTTACCCAATGAATCTCATGTTCTTTTATGGCTTTACGATAAAATTTCAAGTATTTCGTGGAAAACAGCTTGCATTCCTATGGATGCATTCGCTAGCTTCAAGAAAGTTTTATTTTATCAGCTTAAACCCCAACCTATGCCTGCCCAAAATGAAAAAATGAAAGCCTATTGGCGTAAAAACCTACAAACACTTTTTGTGCTGCTGATAGTCTGGTTTGTTGTCTCTTTCGGCTGTGGAATTCTTTTTGTAAACGAGCTTAATGAAATTAGGCTCGGTGGTTATAAACTAGGCTTCTGGTTTGCTCAGCAAGGATCGATATTCGTTTTTGTGATTTTGATTTTTGTCTATGTGGTGAGAATGAATCGCCTAGATAGGAAATTTGATGTGGACGAAGAATAACTTTTTGAGCTAAAAAACTATGGAAATTTTAACCTGGACCTACCTTCTTGTGGGCCTTTCATTCGCACTTTATATAGGAATAGCTATCTGGACTCGTGCAGGATCTACTCAGGAATTTTATATCGCTGGTGGAGGAGTTTCACCGCTGGCCAATGGCATGGCAACTGCCGCTGATTGGATGTCTGCCGCTTCCTTTATCTCAATGGCTGGCATCATCTCCTTTGCCGGATATGATGGATCAGTCTATCTCATGGGCTGGACGGGCGGTTATGTTTTACTCGCACTCTTGCTCGCTCCTTACCTAAGGAAATTCGGTAAATTCACAGTTCCTGACTTTGTGGGGGATCGCTATTATTCGAACACTGCGAAGGTGGTAGCAGTAATCTGCGCCTTATTTATCTCATTTACTTATGTCGCTGGGCAGATGCGTGGTGTAGGAATAGTCTTCTCCAGGTATCTTGAAGTGCCAATCGAGTGGGGAGTAGTCATCGGGATGTGTATAGTTTTCTTCTATGCTGTGCTTGGGGGGATGAAAGGCATTACCTACACCCAAGTTGCTCAGTATTGCGTCTTGATCTTCGCATACATGGTACCTGCTATTTTCATTTCTATGCAGTTGACTGGTAACCCCATTCCGCAGCTTGGGCTTGGAGGTACAGTGGCAGACGGAACGCCCCTGCTAGATAAGCTCGATGGTGTAATGACTGAACTTGGTTTTGCGGCTTATACTTCTGGGAGGAAAAGCATCACTGATATGTTTATGATTACATTGGCTTTGATGGTAGGAACTGCGGGATTACCGCATGTCATTGTTCGCTTTTTCACCGTTCCGAGGGTAAAAGATGCAAGACTTTCGGCTGGATACGCGTTGGTTTTTATCGCGATTCTCTACACTACAGCTCCTGCAATTGCAGCTTTTGGAATTTATAACGCCATTGAAACTACTTCTGAGAAAAACATTTCAGAGCTTCCTGAATGGATAAGTACCTGGCAAAAGACCGACCTAATAAGTGTGGATGATAAAAATGGCGATGGCAAAGTTCAGTACGTCGCTGATCCAGCTATCAATGAACTTACCATAGATCGAGACATCATGGTTTTGGCTAGTCCAGAGATAGCCAATCTTCCAAACTGGGTGGTTGGCTTAGTCGCTGCTGGAGCTATGGCTGCGGCACTTTCTACTGCTGCGGGTTTGCTTTTGGTGATTTCTACTTCGGTTTCAAGAGATTTGTTCAAGACCTTCAGACCGGATATTTCGGATAAAAAGGAGCTGCGAATAGCTAGAATTGCAGCTGCAGGTGCCGTGCTTCTTGCGGGATATTTCGGAATCCATCCTCCAGGTTTTGTTGCTCAGGTTGTAGCCTTTGCCTTTGGTTTGGCTGCCGCATCTTTTTTCCCTGTAATTATCATGGGTATTTTCTCAACGAGAATTAACAGGGAAGGAGCTATATCAGGCATGATTACGGGCTTGGTATTCACTATAGGATACATCGTTTTTTTCAAATTTATCAGTCCAGAAACTAATAGTGCTGAGTACTGGTGGTTTGGGGTCTCACCTGAAGGCATAGGATCGATTGGGATGATTCTTAATTTTCTTGTATGTGGGATTGTATCCCACCTTACACCAGCACCACCTCAAGCGGTGCAGGATATGGTGCAGGAAATAAGGATTCCACGTGGTGCTGGTAAGGCACAGGATCATTAAATTAGAGCGTATTTTACCTAGAATTGAAAACAATAAACCAAGATTACCATGAGTGACCGAATACATACCCTAAGCGGGTACCTCTACGAATACCAAAAAAGCGTAACCCAGCCAGAAGAGTTTTGGGCTAGAATTGCGGATTCATTTCACTGGAGAAAGCGCTGGTCTAAGGTATTGAAATGGAACTTCGATGAACCGGATGTACAATGGTTTGTAGATGGAAAACTCAACATCACTGAAAATATTTTTGAACGTCACCTGTATACTATTGGTGACCGCCCTGCGATTATATGGGAAGCAAATGATCCCAATGAAGCTGGAAGAACACTTACGTATCGTGAGCTTTTTCACGAAGTGAATCGCTTCGCAAATGCGCTAAAAAGTAAAGGCATTGGTAAGGGTGATAAAGTAATCATCTACATGCCAATGGTGCCGGAATCGGCTATTGCAATGCTTGCTTGTGCTAGAATCGGTGCGATTCACTCAGTTGTTTTTGCAGGTTTCTCTAGCTCTGCATTAGCAGATAGAGTGATTGATTGTGAAGCAAAAGCAATCTTGACCTCTGATGGCAATTTCCGTGGAAGCAAGAAAATTGGAGTGAAGTCAGTAGTAGATGAGGCACTAGAGAAAAGCTCAGTTGAAACAGTAATAGTTTACGAGCGCACCAAACAGGAAGTGACCATGAAAGATGGACGTGACTTCTGGTGGCATGATGTCATTGAAGCGGAATCTGAGCAATGTGAAGCTGAAGAGATGGATAGTGAGGACATGCTATTTATTCTTTACACTTCAGGATCTACAGGCAAGCCAAAAGGAGTGGTTCACACCACAGGTGGATACATGGTTTATTCTCAATACTCCTTTGATAACGTATTCCAATACTCCCAAGGAGATGTTTATTGGTGTACTGCAGACGTCGGCTGGATTACAGGGCATTCGTATATCGTTTACGGTCCGTTGTTGGCAGGAGCGACCACGCTGATGTTTGAAGGGGTGCCGACATTCCCGGATGCAGGCAGATTCTGGGCTGTAATAGAAAAACATAAAGTAAATATATTTTATACTGCTCCTACAGCTATTAGGGCTTTACAAGCCTATGGAACTGCAGAAATAGAAAAATATGACCTAAGCTCTTTGAAAGTTTTGGGTTCAGTAGGCGAGCCTATCAACGAGGAAGCCTGGCATTGGTACCATACGCACATTGGTAAAAATAAATGCCCAATAGTGGATACCTGGTGGCAGACGGAAACGGGGGGAATCATGGTTTCTCCTATTGCTGGCATCACCCCAACTAAGCCAGCATTTGCAACTTTGCCCCTTCCAGGTGTACAGCTTTGTATAGTAGATCCTGAGGGAAATGAATTGACAGGAAACTCTGTGGAAGGAAATCTCTGCATCAAATTCCCTTGGCCTTCCATGATCCGTACTACATACGGAGATCATGAGCGTTGTAAGCAAACCTACTTCTCAACCTATAAAGGGATGTATTTTACAGGAGATGGAGTTAAGCGTGATCACGATGGCTACTATAGAATCCTCGGTAGAGTGGATGATGTAATCAATGTCTCCGGACATAGAATGGGTACAGCCGAAGTGGAAAATGCGATCAATGAGCACCCGAAAGTTATTGAGTCAGCAGTAGTTGGATATCCTCACGAGATCAAAGGGCAAGGGATATATGCCTATGTGATTTGTGATCTGACTAATAGAACGGAAGAAAACCTGATCAATGAGATTAAGGAGATGGTTTCTAAAATCATTGGCCCAATTGCCAAACCAGATAAAATCCAAATCGTACCTGGATTGCCGAAAACAAGATCAGGTAAAATCATGCGTAGAATTCTTCGAAAGATAGCTGAAGGATCAGTTGATAATATGGGTGATACGAGTACGTTGCTTGATCCTGAAGTGGTGACTAAGATTATCGAAGGGAAAAAATAGGAATTATACAAAGAGCCAAGAACTTAAAATCTTGGCTCTTATTTTTTAGCTCAGGTTTTTAATCTTTTGGAGCGGAATCATCCTCCTCGTCGTCCATCTGTATGGATGAGACAATAGTATCAGCAGAATCCATTTCTTGTTTATAGAAATTGTGTACTCCTACCATAAACGCCACAATCAGTGCCCACATAATTCGTCGTAAAGGTCTCAGAAATATGGATAGTTGCTTCATGGGAATTGATTTACAGTGATTTATCAATTTTTATTCCAGAAGCTCCAGCTGCCAAAGTGGCATAAGTATGTTGGTTTTATACTTACGTCCTGCGTAATTCAAACACTAATAATCAACCTAGTAAAGAATTGGGGGTTTATATCTTTAGGATAGACTAGTAACAGATTGATTCTGAAAGTATCGTGGGGCTAGGTTGTCAATAATCTATACTAAACTTATTTTTTCAATTAAGATTTTTTGCAAAAAACATGAGGTGTAATCCTCTTGTTTTCAGTTACTTGAAAGTAAATTTGCCTCTTACTTTTATACTCACAATAAACTTTTAATTCTATGGCAAAACTAACAATTGATCCAAAATTAGTTCAGGCAAAGGAACTAAACGTGGAGTTGCTTAAACAGCTACAGGTTTTTCAGGCTCATCCCATTACCCAAAAGTATTGGGCTTTGGGAGGGGCTAGTGGTTGGCTCGGCACTAATACAACTACGATCAGAACTTGTCCTGATGGTGTTGGGCAGTATCAGCATTTTGTAAATGGTTCTATCTACTATCATCCATCGATCGGTGCGCATGAAGTTCATGGGCTTATTCGCGCAAGATGGCAATCCATGGGCTGGGAGAGAAGCTTGCTGGGCTATCCCCTTACAGACGAATCAGCATGTCCCGATGGTATTGGGAGATTCAACCATTTTCAGGGAGGTAGCATTTACTGGAGTCCATCTTCAGGTGCTTGGGAAGTGCATGGAGCGATCCGAGCGAAGTATTCTAGTCTCGGGTGGGAAAGAAGCTTTCTCCGGTATCCTCTTACAAATGAAAGTACCTGCCCAGACGGAGTTGGTCGCTTCAATCATTTTCAAGGCGGAAGCATTTATTGGTCACCAAGTACAGGCGCACATGAGGTTCACGGAGCTATTCGATCTCACTGGGCTTCATTAGGCTGGGAAAGAAGTGCGTTAGGTTACCCTACATCAGATGAATTAGTAGTTTTTGGTGGTGCAGCTCGTATTTCTCATTTTCAGCGAGGAAGTATCTACTGGTCTCCGACTGCAGGAGTGAGGGTGTTGAAAGAGCGTGTACGAGTACATGTGAAAATACTGGAAACTCCGGTTTCATTTACAATTAATGAGCAATTTGCAGCCATGCAAGAGGTGTATGCAGTTGCTGGAGTGAGAGTAGATTGTGCCTCTACTGAAAATCTAAATCTGCCGACACTCAAAGATGTGGATGTGGGTGGGTGCACCATGGGCTCAGTTTCTTCAGAGCAGATAATTCTTTTTGGGAACAGAAATTTTGTTGGTACAAATGACGTAGTGGTTTACTTTGTAAGAAGTACAGTTCCTGGCTATAACGGATGTGCGGCTCACCCTTCAGGCAGGCCTGGCTGTGTGGTCGTTCGTTCTGCAAGTAGATGGACTTTGGGACATGAATTTGGACACGTATTAGGCATCCATCACGTAAATGACAACAATCGTCTGATGACTGGCAACGGTACTTTTAATATTACAAACCCGCCACCTGATCTCACATCTGGCGAATCCTCTACAATGCGCAATTCTAGTCTAACTACTCCACTATAAACTGAAAAAATTATGGCAAAGTCAAACAGTAATACAGCCGTGCAGGATTTTGATGCGCAAGAACTCCTTGCTTTTCTCAGACAAGATGAGTTGGATTATCCCGCTGGGGCAAAGAAATTTGGAAAAACAGCACTTCCTTTTCTCGCTGAACTAGTACAAGGAGCTGATGAGAATTTATCCATTAAAGCTGCATATCTAGTAGGATATATTGATGATGAAGCAGGAAATGATATTCTGGAAATGGCTGCTGAAAAAGGCAGTGCTCCAGTAAGAATTGCTGCGGCTTTTAGTGCACAAAAAAGAAGTGCAAAAGCTGCTGAAGCTATTCTTAATAAGTCATTGGATGATAGTGATCCTTCGGTGGTAAAATTTGCATTGAGATCAGCCTCTGCGATGAAAATGGAAAATATTTTCAAAACGAAAATCGATAAAATCTCCAAGACATTTCATAATGATGAGATCAAAATGAACGCGTTGAATGTGATGAAGAAATTGAAGTAAATTTCAAAGTATCTAAACTTGAAAGCCGTCTAATTTGGACGGCTTTTTTTCATAATAATTCGAAGTAATTTAGGAACTATTGCTCGCCCCGGATATTTACATATTGGAAAATATCTCCTACCGTGCTGTTTTTAACAAATGCTTTTTTCAAAATAGCTTCAGGAAAATACCCTGCTTTTTCGAGCACATTCATCGATTGACCATTGAAATCATAGACTTGGGCAAAAATTCGCTCAACATCAAATTTCTCAAAAATATACTTGGTGTAAAGTTTCACTGCTTCAGTAGCGATTCCCTTACCCCAAAATGGCTCACCTACCCAAAATCCCAATTCCATATTGGTACGGAGCTCATCTTTTCCTCTCTCAGAACCAACAGAACCTGCCAGTCTTCCCTCAAACTCTACAGCAAAATTTTGAGGAGGGCTAAACTTCTGGTTATGTTCTATCCAAAATCTAGCATCATGAATTGTATAAGGCTGAGGATAACTATCCTTTAGATTCATGGCAATCTTGGGATTATTGGCCAACGGATAGAGTTGATGAAAATGAGCCTCATTCCAGGTCACTAATCTTATTTCTCTTTCTCCGGTAATAATCATAAAAGTCTGATGGTTAATTCTTCAAGATAATAGGCTAATCGCAGAATCAATAAAATTCTAGTGGATTTTATGCAAATGCCCAGCCTATTCTTCTAATCCGCTGTTATTCATTGTGTCAAGGTTTTCGGCAAATCGCAAAGCGGATATAAAATCCTCAATATGCCCATCCATTACCTCGGGTAGATTGTACACAGTTTTATTGATTCTATGATCAGTAACTCTGGATTGTGGGTAGTTGTACGTACGAATCTTGTCCGATCTATCTCCAGACCCAACCATTAACCTACGTTGTGCTCCTACAGCATCGTTATGCTTTGCAAGCTCTATTTCGTAAAGTCGAGATCTCAATACTTTGAGCGCTTTCTCAAAGTTCTTGATTTGTGACTTTTCATCCTGACAAGTTACTATCAATCCAGATGGCTCGTGAGTCAAACGCACTGCGGAATAAGTAGTATTCACTGATTGTCCACCAGGTCCTGAGGAACAATAGGTGTCTTTTCGTACATCATTCATGTCGATGTTCACTTCCACTTCGTCCATCTCTGGCAATATAGCCACAGACGCTGCAGAAGTATGAACTCTTCCTTGAGATTCTGTAGCAGGTACTCTTTGTACACGGTGCACACCGGACTCGTATTTCATTCGGCCATACACGTCATCTCCGCCTGAAATAGTGGCAATGATTTCTTTATATCCTCCAGCAGAGCCAAAGGTTAGATCCAAAACGGTAAGCTTCAAATTCTGCATTTCGCAGAAGCGTTGGTACATGCGGAATAGGTCTCCAGCAAAAATGGAGGCTTCATCACCACCAGCTCCACCTCTGATTTCCAGAATACAGTCTTTGGCATCATTTGGATCCTTAGGGATCAGTAGCTGCTTCAATTCATTCTCAAGTTCCTCTTTCCTTGGTCTGAGCTCGTCCAGTTCAGCTTTGGCCATTTCTCTGAAATCAGGATCTTTTTCTTTGTCAAGGATCTCCTTAGAACTTTTAATGTTTTGCAATACTAAACTATACTCGTCATAGACATTTACAATTTTTTCTAAGTCTTTGTATTCCTTGTTCAGCTTGGCATATTTGCTCATATCTGCCATAGATTCCGGCATAATGATCAGTTGACCTACTTCTTCAAAACGTTCTTTGATTGATTGTAACTTGTCTAGCATAGTTTTTTATTCGCTGCGCAAAAGTAGGTAAATTTATCCGGAGGCTGAATACCTCCACTAACTATAAAACATAACAGCGTGTAGCTCTTTACGCTGTTTTTGCTTCTAATATTCATGAAACACGCCAAAAACATCCTTGTAACAATTTGTTTCTTCTGTATCCTTGGGTGTGAAGAGGAAAGCCAATAGATACTTGCATTGACAAGGACAGAATAAGGGAAGGAGCGTGTACCTTAGATTATAATCCTGTCTGCGGCTGTGACTTGAAAACATATCCAAATGCTTGTAATGCAGATTTATCTGGAGTTACTTCTTGGACAGAAGGAGGATGTAAGTAGTACCAAGCAGCTTATTTGACTATGAACTCTTAATGGAATTTGCTTTTCATAATTTCTCTTTTTTTCAGCTGTGAAAATTAGCAACCCGTCCAGGAATGCATCGATGCAGATAAAGTAATTAATGATGCTTTTCCGGAAATCTATTGGCAACCTTTCAGTGGTAGCAAAATCACTTATAGAAATCCTTGCTATGCATAAAACGTAATTAGAAAAGGCTGCCTTTTGGGCAGCCTTTACATTTTATTCTACGGTTACAGATTTAGCTAAATTCCTTGGCTGATCTACGTTACAGCCACGCATCACAGCTATGTGATAGGAGAGCAGTTGTAGAGGAACTACAGCAACCAATGGAGCAAAAGCCTCGTGAGTTTCTGGAATCTCGATCACATGATCTGCAATTGCCTTCACTTGAGTATCGCCTTCAGTGACCACTGCGATCACTTTTCCTTTTCTAGCTTTTACTTCTTGGATGTTACTTACTACTTTTTCATACGAGCTATCTTTCGTAGCAATGAAGAAAACAGGCATTTCTTCGTCAATCAACGCGATCGGGCCATGCTTCATTTCAGCTGCTGGATATCCCTCTGCGTGGATATAAGAAATTTCTTTAAGCTTTAGAGCTCCTTCTAGCGCTACTGGGAAATTATATCCTCTACCTAGGTAAAGTGCGTTTCTCACATCTTTATATTCCTCAGCGATATACTTAATCGCTTCATTTGTTTTCAAGGCCTGCTCTACTTTTCCAGGGATTGCTTCAAGTTCATGTAAAAGCTGGATGTATCTGCTTTCCGGCAGAGTTCCTCTTTGGTAGCCTAACTTCAAAGCCATCATGGCCAACACAGAGATCTGAGCAGTAAATGCTTTGGTAGAGGCTACTCCAATCTCCGGACCAGCGTGTGTATATGAGCCAGCGTGAGTTGCTCTAGGAATGGATGATCCCACCACGTTACAAACTCCAAAAATCGTTGCTCCTTTTGATTTTGCAAGTTCGATGGCTGCTAAAGTGTCAGCGGTTTCACCAGATTGAGAAATTGCAATTACAAAGTCTTTTTCGCCGATAACGGGGTTTCTATATCTGAATTCAGAGGCATATTCTACTTCAACTGGAATGCGCGCAAATTCTTCAAAAAGATATTCAGCTACTAAGCCAGCATGCCAAGATGTACCACAAGCTGTGATAATAATTCGCTCAGCATTCTGGAATTTATTCATGTAGTCACGTAATCCACCGAGAACCAGGCGGCCTGACTTTGCATCTAAACGACCTCTCAAGCAATCAGCAATTGACTTAGGCTGCTCGTAGATTTCTTTTAGCATGAAATGATCGTATCCACCTTTTTCGATGGCTTCCAATTCCATTTCCAATTGATTTATATATGGATTAGTTTCCACATTCTCAATGGTTTTAATCTGAAGACGATTATTTCGAATTACCGCAATTTCAAAGTCATCCAAATAAACCACTTTGTTGGTATACTCTATTATTGGTGTGGCATCAGAAGCTAGGAAATACTCATCTTCTCCTACTCCAATCACCAATGGAGAGCCTTTTCTCGCAGCAATTAGGGTGTCAGGCTCTTCCTTGTTAATTAATACGATAGCATAAGCCCCAACAACTTTGTGAAGAGCTAATCGAAGCGCTTCTTCAAGGCTACAATGATTATTTAGCCGAATATCTTCTATAAACTTGATGAAGACCTCTGTATCAGTATCAGACTGGAACGTATAACCTTTTTTCAACAAATCCTGCTTGAGGACTTCATAATTTTCAATAATCCCATTGTGGATCATTGCGATTTTTTCTGACGAAGAGTAATGCGGGTGTGCATTGGTGTCGTTCGGCTCACCGTGTGTAGCCCATCTTGTATGACCAATTCCTATTTTAGATCCTAAGTCAGAAGTAGACTCAAGATGTTTCTCTAATTCGGAAACTTTTCCCTTTTTTTTGTAAATACTTAGACCATTGCTATCTAAGAGTGCGACTCCAGCACTATCATAACCTCTATATTCTAATCTTCTCAGACCCTTGATAATAATGGGTAAAGCTTCTTGCTGCCCCACATATGCTACGATTCCACACATAATTAAAAATTCTTGCTGTTGATTTGAACTTCGACAAAGAAACAGCTTTCGTGCCAAAAAAAATAATCCACTTCCTATAAAATAGAAAGTGGATTATAATAACTTCTTAAATATCGATTTTTCTACCTGGACTTAGAGTAAATCACTTTCACTTTGACCTTATTTTTGTCTAATACAAATTGACGTAAAGACTTTGTAAAATCATCTCCACTTGAATTAGGCGAATTGGCATAAAGCAACCAGTCTTTTCTCGTAAGCTGACCTCTAAATAATGCATTCACGTGGGATGTAATGTACTGGATATAATTCCTATTCTCCGAATCATAGATCAAAGCAGTTGGGGCATTAGTATTTGGCACAATGACTCCGTCTTCATTTGTATAAACCTGCGCTTGGCCATCTGCTTGTACTGAAAAGCGTATACCCGTGGATGTTTCTAGGATCGTATTAGACGCATCAGTAAAATGTATGACAATAGACCCAGGAGGCACTTGTGTATCTGGCTGTGCTTCTAATTCTCCGAGTTCTAAAGCTACTTGATTGAATGTGACCCCAACAAGTGTGTCCAAAAAGGCATCAAATGGGCTTGTGTCCAACTTAATCACCATACCAAGCATTGATTTCATCCCTACTTTTGAGCCTACATCATAAGCTTTATACGTATCAGTTACTACCTCAGTTGGTGTTCCGCTTCGATCGCTTTTGAGACCATTGAAACTCCTAGAGGATGTGGTACTAATGTTATATACAGTAGAAGCAGTATCTCCCTCATTATGGTAATACACTTTCAATCCTGTAGAACTTCCTAGACCAACCCCAATAGAGGAATTGTCTCCCTCTCTTGCTTTTACTGCAATTCCTGGAAAATAATCTCTAAAGCTGAATAGATCTTTGAACTCAAGACCGAATTGCATCTTGCTGAAAATTTCCTCAGCAAATTCTTCATCCACTTGAAATGATACTAGTGTATCAGTTTTCTCACCAAATGCTATTTCTCCAGAGGAGAATGGGCTCGCTTCATAAGTAAGCTCGTTGAAATTATAATATAAGGTGTCTCTTATTGGTTCTGTCAACTTATGGATGGAGTAAGATTTTGACTCGTCTAAATTTACCCCGTCTACATTCAAAATGTTAAGACTGAAATAAACAGAGTCTAGAATCGCATCAATATCAGGTCTAGCGGCTGTACTTATATACATCCTAGTATAGCCTGTTGCTGATGTCTTTCCGAAGAAAGAATCCACTTCTTCTCCCACTACCAAAATAGATTGATTGGTAGTGTTAAAAGAGTCAAGTAAAACTACCTGGGCAGGGAGTTCAAACTCCTCGAAAACCACACCGATTTGGTTATTTCCGGGAGCTAGCTCGATGCCTACTGTGGCAGGCTCACTACAAGAACTGATAAGAAATAAGGAAATGATGGCCCCAAAGGCCAATTTAACCGGCGAGATTTGTGTATATGTCGAATAACTCTTCGTGCGCCTGTGCTTCTGATTCTGCTTCAATGCTGATGTCAAACTTCTTGTCTTTTGAGAAATCCTCGATTAGTTGGTTTAATTCTGCGGAAACTACACCGCCTTTGACTACTAAGTCGGCGTACTCCATGCCAATCTTAATAAATCCTGTAAAGTCTTTGCTTTTCAAAGGTGCTAAAATAGCGTCATCAATGTCCACCATCTTAACCTTGTTTAACAAATCATCACCAAAGGTATGGGAAAATCCGTTGTTGTAGATCGCAAATACAGACTTCGTGTCTTTAAATAAAGGCTCGCTCTTATAAGTGGTCTTCAAATACATTGGGATTAAGCTAGTCATCCAATCGTTACAATGCACGATATCAGGAGCCCAGCCTAGTTTCTTCACCGTTTCGATTACTCCTTTGCAGAAGAAAATCGCACGCTCGTCATTATCTTCGTAAAACTTCTGCTGCTTATCATGGAATACATGCTTACGCTGGAAGTAATCTTCATTATCAATAAAGTACACCTGAAGCTTTGCATTCGGGATTGAAGCAACTTTAATCACCAAAGGTTTCTCTTCTTCGCCTACAGCAATATTGATCCCTGACAATCTCACTACTTCATGAAGTCTATTCTTCCGCTCATTGATTAGACCGAATCTAGGCACCAAGATTCTAATCTCCATTCCGCGCTCTTGCATAGCTTGAGGAAGGGATCTTAAGAAATTAGCTACTTCAGATGTTTGGAGAAAAGGGTTGATTTCACTGGCAACGTAGAGAATACGTAATTTGGACATGCTTATTGGATTTTAAGTTGAAGGTGAAAAAACAACTGCGCAAAGATAATAAAAAAAGCCCTAAAAGCCTTGTTTTGTTGAATAATAATCTAGATTTGCCCCTATTTACCTATACTAAACCCTCTACCAGTGCAAGTAGTACATACTGGAGCCGATTGGAACAAATACTGGCTTGAATCCATTAAAAACGACAAATCAATAGGCTTTGTCCCTACTATGGGAGCGCTTCATGAAGGTCATATGGACTTAGTAAGAAAAGCTAAAGCTGAATCTGAAATCGTCGTTGTTTCAATCTTTGTTAATCCCACTCAGTTCAATAGTTTAGAAGATTTTAACAATTACCCATCTACTATAGATGAGGATTTAGATAAACTTAAAAATGAACATGTCGACTTTGTTTTTATTCCTAACGCAGATAGTATCTATATAGAAAAGCCCAAATTAAGCATCAATTTTGGAGATATAGAGACGGTTTTGGAGGGAGCTTTCCGTCCAGGTCACTTCAACGGTGTAGGCATAGTTGTTTCCAAATTATTCAACATTATAAAGCCACACAAAGCTTTTTTTGGTCAGAAAGACCTGCAGCAAACTGGAATCATTAGGAGATTGGTTAAAGACCTTTCGATGGATGTCCAGTTGGTAATTGTACCCACAAGGCGCGAAGAAGATGGTTTGGCAATGTCATCGAGGAACGTTCGTCTTTCTCCAGAAGAAAGAGAGCATGCTTTGATTTTAATTAACAGTTTGGCTAAGGCCAAGCAGGAACTTTTAGCCAGCAAGCCATGGTTTGAGGTGCAGAATCAAATCAAATGTGATTTTGAGGAAATGCCATCGGCAAGTTTAGAATATTTCGAATTAATTCACCCGGAGAGTTTTGCAAGTTATCCTGATTTTGATGCAAGTCAGAAATCATCAATTTGTGTAGCCGCTTATCTAGGAAAAATTAGATTAATCGACAACCTGCCAATAATTCCTTAATTTCGCCGCAAAATTAAACCAATGCAAATTCAGGTACTGAAATCCAAGATCCACCGGGTGAAAATTACCCAGGCGGAATTGCACTACGTAGGCTCCATTACAATCGATGAGGATTTAATGGACGCTGCTAATCTTATCGAAAACGAAAAAGTGCAGATCGTAAATGTCAATAACGGTGAACGTCTGGAAACTTATGTGATCACGGGAGAAAGAGGCTCAGGGCAAGTTTGTCTGAATGGTCCTGCCGCACGAAAAGCACAAGTAGGAGACATAGTAATTATCATTTCTTATGCAGGAATGGAATTAGAAGAAGCTAAAAAATTCAAGCCTGTTTTGATATTCCCAGACGAGCAAAACAAACTCATCTGATGGGGAGGAAAAACATTAAGCAATTTATCCAGATTGTAATTTCATTAGGAATTGCAATCTGGATTTTTTGGTTTTTGTACAAGGATATCGCTTTTGATTCCTTGCTTGACCAAATTTGGTCAAGTAATTGGGCCTGGATTTTATTATCCCTGTCCATCTCGATGCTTTCATACCTATTGAGAAGCTGGCGCTGGACTCTTCTCATCGATACAGAGGAAGGTAAGCAAGTATCTCTTTTACGAGCATATCACGCTGTTATGATTGGCAACTTAGTCAACATGCTATTACCGAGAGCAGGTGAAGTCGCACGATGCGGTGTCCTTACGCGCACAAATGGGGTTTCTATTGGCTATTTGATTGGTACAGTAATAGTAGAGCGAAGCGTTGATTTACTCTGTCTTGTAACTACCATAATTCTGGCCTTTTTCGTAGAAAGAGAGCTCTTTCTAAGTCTAGCCAGCCAGTTGGTAGACTTAAAGTATTTATGGCAAATTGCTCTCTCCAATCTTCCAATTATAATCGGGGGTATAGCAATTTTTGTTCTGTTGATTGCCTATTTGTTGAGGAGGTTTCGTGACCATGGATTGATCAATAAAGCCCAACATTTTTTCAGAGAAATCCTATCTGGATTCAATCGAATAGCTAAACTATCTAACCCAGCTGGCTTTTGGATAAGCTCAGTTTTGCTTTGGTTTTTTTATTTTATGACCATGTATACCATTTCCTTCGGTATTCCCAGCACTGCCAATTTGTCTTCAGGTGAAGTGCTCCTAGTTATGGTTATGGGCAGTATTGGCATGATAGCGCCTGTTCAAGGGGGGATTGGAACCTTCCATGCACTGGTGGCCTTCATTTTGATACAGTTGGGAATCTCGGAAGTAGATGGGAAAATTTTCGCCGCTATTATCCACGGAACACAGGTAATCCTTGTCCTAGTAGCTGGCCTTGCAAGCTGGTTAATAATGATGAAATTACCCTCTTGGACAAAACCTGTGAAAGCTTAAAACGTATTCAACTCTGCAAACACAATAACTTATGATACTCCTTATTTTAATCGTAGTCGTATTCGCCCTAGCTGGATTTCTAGTGAGTAGAAAGCTCAAGAGCAAATTCAAGAAATATTCCCAGGTGGCTCTAAAGGCTAACCTATCGGGAGCGGAAATAGCCAAGCTCATGCTTGCAGACAATAATATCTCAGACGTGCAAGTCATATCTGTAGAAGGCCAACTGACGGATCACTATAATCCTCAAAACAAAACAGTCAATTTAAGTCCTGACGTCTATTATGGAAGAAACGCCGCTGCCGCCGCAGTAGCATCTCACGAATGTGGACACGCAGTACAACATGCCACATCCTATGCTTGGTTGAATTTAAGATCCACACTGGTACCGATTCAAAACAGTGCAGGGAAGATTTTGAATTTTGTCCTAATTGCATCTATTGTAGGCGGTTTTTTCATCCAAATCCCATATGAAATCATTGGCTTTCTTATAGTGGGTGCCTATAGTATCATAACCCTTTTTACTTTGGTGACATTGCCGGTGGAATTTGATGCGAGCAATAGAGCGCTAGCTTGGATAAAAACACGGAATATCGTAACACCTGATGAATACGCGATGTCAAAAGATGCTCTTAAGTGGGCTGCAATGACTTATGTGGTCGCTGCACTTGCCGCACTTACTACATTGGCCTATTACATCATGGTTTTCTTTGGAGGACGGGATTGATCCAGATCAAATAACATTTTGGAAGAGGGGCAAGCGTTGTCCCTCTTCTTTTTTTGCCATATATTCCTTGCAGATAGCTAAACCCAATGAGAATATTATGCATTTTGAACTAACAGAAGAGCATCGCGCAGTGCAAGAGGCGGCGAGAGATTTTGCGAAAAATGAGCTACTTCCAGGAGTAATACAGCGAGATATTGAGTCGAGATTTCCGGCTGAAGAGATTAAAAAAATGGGAGAACTCGGCTTCATGGGAATGATGATTGATCCTAAATACAATGGTGGTGGGATGGACACGGTCTCTTATGTCATAGCGATGGAGGAATTGTCCAAGATAGATGCCTCGGCTTCAGTAGCCATGTCTGTGAACAATTCACTCGTATGCTGGGGAATGGAAAAATATGCCTCAGAAGCCCAAAAAGAGAAATACCTTAAACCATTGGCCTCGGGACAGAAGCTTGGTGCTTTTGCGCTATCTGAACCAGAAGCAGGTTCTGACGCAACTTCACAAAAAACCGAAGCCATCCTTGACGGAGATCATTACGTATTGAACGGCACAAAAAATTGGATTACCAATGGTTCAAAAGCTGACACTTACCTTGTATTTGCCCAAACAGACAACAGCAAAGGGCATAAAGGAATCTCTGTTTTTATAGTGGAAAAAGGATGGGAAGGCTTTACGTCTGGCCACAAAGAAGATAAGATGGGTATCAGAGCCTCTGACACTACCTCGCTCATGTTTACAGATGTAAGAGTGCCAAAAGAGAATAGAATTGGAGAGGAAGGTTTTGGTTTCAAATATGCCATGGAGACTTTAAATGGCGGTAGAATCGGGATTGCTGCGCAAGCGCTTGGCATAGCCGCCGGAGCTTATGAATTTGCATTAGCTTATTCCAAAGAACGTAAAACTTTTGGTAAGCCAATCAGCCAACATCAGGCTATTCAGTTCAAACTGGCAGACATGGCTACTACCATTGAAGCAGCGAGACTATTGGTCTACAAAGCTGCATGGCTGAAAGATCAAGGGGAGGATTATTCACTTGCATCCGCTATGGCAAAATTATATGCTTCTCAAGTGGCAATGGATGTAAGTATTGAAGCAGTACAAATTCATGGTGGCTACGGATATGTAAGAGAATACCACGTAGAACGCCTGATGAGAGACGCCAAAATTACTCAGATATATGAGGGAACTTCGGAGATTCAGAAAATAGTCATATCTAGAGGCATCCTCCGATAGTAACTATTTTGTTGAGAAAAGGATATAGTTAAATAAAACTATACCCTTTTCTATTTTTTTAACACCTTCTATAGAAAATCCATGATTTTTCGTTAGAAAAATTATATTTTTACGGCTCTATTTTTATGCTACTTATTCATGGAATATTACAACAAGGTTATAGAATCAGTCAATGTTCGGTTTATACGAGGAAATAATTTCCGAGTAGAAAAACCAATCTCGGTTATTGATTATACGGAATCTGATAATACTCTGATTCTTCTTCATCATGGGACTTTAAAATTTGGAGAAGATCAGGAACTACTAAATGAGGGGGAGGTGCTTTTCCTGCCTGCTGACCAAAAAACAAAATTAACCATTGGCGGTGGTGCAAAAAAGGGGGAAATTTCAAAAGAACAATTTCAGGAAAACAAGAAAAAATACCTTCAGAGTTTAAGCTTCAGAGAAATCAAGAGCACTGAAGATGATTGTATTTCTATTGTAGGGTTTGAGTCCAAAGTATTTGATGTTGTTAACTTTTTTAATTCACTAGATATTCCACCATTTATCATTCGATTCAATGATCGTTTGGCTACGATTATGGAGGATCTAATGAAAGAAGTAGAAGTGAGCAATGTGGGAAAAGAAAGAGCATTGAAATCCCACTCAGAATTACTAGTAATCGAACTCCTTCGTCATATTCTGAAGAACAGATTATTCTTGGAAGAGCTTTCTACCAATGCGACCTATTTCAAGGATCCGCGCCTAATTGATTTGTTCAATTACATCAAGTCGAACCTTGGTGGTGATTTATCCAATAAGGTTCTTGCCAAGGTTGCAAATGTGTCTGAAGATTATGTAGGACAGTATTTCAAAATGCTGACGGGAATTAATCCTCAAGATTACATAGAATACCAGCGCATGGAAGCTGCAGTAGAGCTGTTAAGAACTACCAAGAAATCTATTAGAGACATAGGCAAGGAAGTAGGCTATAAAGACACTGCTTATTTCTGCCGTAGATTCAAGATGATGTATGGAGTTCCTGCTGGAAAAATGAGGAGAAGAGAATCCTTAATTAACGTTTAAGGATATATTCAATAGCATTTTATATTCTAAGACCTGGGCCAAAAAGCTTGGGTCTTTTTCTATGGCATTACCGATAACAAGTAAATCTGCGCCACTTTCATAGGCAGTCTTTACTTTTGCCAACGAATTGAGACCGCCACCTACAATGATTGGGTTATTCGTCGCAGATTTCACAGAAGCGATCACCTCAGCTGACACGGGATTTTTTGAGCCACTTCCTGCATCCAAATAGAAAAATTTCATTCCCAGATAAAGCCCGGCTAGGGCTGTGGCTTTTGCAAGATTCGGTTTGGAATTTGGCAAAGGAAGTGTTTGACTTACATATTGCACACTGGTTATTTCGCCTTCATTCACCAGCATGTATGCTGTAGCAAGGGTTTCCAATTTCATTTTTCTCACAATCGGAGCAGCAAGTACTTGATGGCCGATAAGGTATTCCGGATTTCTGCCTGATATCAGTGAAAGGAATAATATAGCATCTGCTTCTTCTGCTAGTTGCATCTGAGAACCAGGAAAAATAACAACTGGAATTTCTCCAGCAATGCTCTTAAGTGAGATAACTACCTCTCTAAAATTATCTCGACTAAGTTGACTGCCGCCAACGAAAATTAAATCTAAATCAGAATCCTTAACCCATGCATATTCTTGCTCGAAAAGAGCTACATTTTTAAACTTATCAGGATCAACTAACCAAGCCAATCCTTTCCTGCCAGTTTTGTGAAAATCCTTTAAAATTTTAGTAACCCTCTTCTTCGACCTTAGCATCTTCTGTCTCGGCAGTAAATAAATTCGGAAGAAACTTCTCCTTGGCAAAAGCAAGACCTAGAATCAATAAACGCTGACCTATGCTTGGCCAAAAAGTGGAGTGGGAACTCCTTTCAGTTAGTTTCTTCTCAATATCTTTGGTAAGTAATCCCTCTCTTTCGAGAACTGCAAGTGCTTCTTCAGTTTTTCGATCTTTGCGTTTACCACGAGTTTTAACTATAGCTAATGCGATCAATCCGCCGACTATAACTACTCCACCGATTTTTAACCAGTCTTCAGATTCTGCCTTAAAAAGCTCAAGCTGTCTAGCCAATGTCTGCTCTAGCTCTTCTTCTTTTTTTCCCAAGTCCTTACTCATTTTCTCGACGTTTTTTGAAAATTCTTGCCCTGAATATAAAAGCCTTTAGACCTTTCTGCATTTGATCCTGGGTAGAATCATTATCTCGTATTAGGTATAGAATTAATAAGATTAAAAGATATAATAACCCTACAAGCAGAAACCCCATATGCGGGGATGCGAAATACTGACTTAGGAAAAAGGCGAGAGATAAACTCAAAAACAAAAGGACCAAGAGAAGACTCCCTCCCATCAAAATTAAAATAACCAGACGAGATAGGATCCCTGATATTTGATCCTGAATGTCCAGTTTGACCATATCTATTTTGGTCTCTACTATCCCTTTGACAGTCTGTATTATTTCTCCGATTTTTAGCATAATTAAAAACTTGTGAGACGTTTACCTTGTAATATGCCACAATATACTTCAATTGGCAGGAGCAAAAAAATTATGCGATCACATCAACTTCTTGCTCTTCGTAGAACTTATATCTCAAAACTAATTCCAACGCAAAAGCAATCGCCTCATTTATAGTAAATTGTTGGCAGAGGGATTGGTCAATTTCATCCAAACGTGAATAGAAAGCCGTTGCAAGCGGAATATCCATGTCTTTGTTTATTCTTTCGCTGGTATTTAAAAATTCCTTTGGCTTCTCCTCCTTTAAAACTTTGCAGATAATGAGGTCTTTTTTGCCATATTTGGTTCTTCGCGCCGAGGCAGCAAACAAACGGCAGATCATCCCTCTTTTGGTATGGTTTCCACAAAATCCCTTCTTGCCATCTTCCGACTGTGCTTTGTACATGATGCAGCTGTCTCCTTCATCCTTACTTTCTAACGATGCCAAGGTTGATTCGGCCAATCCCTTATCATAGAGGTCAAAGGCCAATGGAAGAAATTCTAACGGGGAAGCCGGTACTTTTGGATTTGCGCAGCAAAAACCACATCCAGATACACAGCTTAATCCACTCTCAGATACAAATTGCTTTGTTTCTGACTCGAGCTCACCGAACACGTCCAGCGTAGCTTGAGATTTTTCTGCGAGATTCATCTCTTATTTTTCAAATAGTGCGCAAAACTACACCAGACTTTGTGGATTGATTCTCTAATGCTAGTATTTTTTTATATTGAAAGTCAGCTGTTTACCAGTATTCAAGATGAATAGTGATCAATACAGCGTCCATTTCAGCGAAGAGATCGTTTTCTTTAATAAAAAACAGGATATGAGCAATTTAGAAAATACAAATGCAGAAGATAAAATCCGGTTAGCTTTCAAAGAGCGAGATTGGAGTGAAATCAAAAGTGCCGATTCCTGGGTGATTTTTAAGGTCATGTCAGAATTTGTAGAAGGATTCGAAAAGCTGGCTAAAATAGGCCCCTGTGTATCAGTTTTCGGTTCTGCACGTACTCCTAGAGATCATCATCACTATAAAATGGCCGAGGATATTGCTGCAAAACTTGTCCGCCATGGCTATGGAGTGATCACTGGTGGAGGTCCTGGTATCATGGAAGCCGGTAACAAAGGAGCTCATTCTGAAGGAGGAAAATCTGTAGGATTGAATATCGTATTACCCTTTGAGCAATTTGATAATATTTACATTGATCGAGATAAGCTGATGACCTTTGATTACTTCTTTGTACGCAAAGTGATGTTTATCAAATATTCTCAAGGATTTGTGGTACTTCCGGGTGGTTTTGGTACAATGGATGAATTTTTTGAAGCATTGACATTAATCCAAACCAATAAAATCGGGAAGTTTCCCATCGTATTAGTAGGTAAGGATTACTGGTCAGGATTGGTAGATTGGATTAGAAAATCACTCCTTAGCCATCATTATATCAATGAAGTAGATTTGGAATTATTCTCTGTCGTCGAAGATGCAACCGAGGCAGTGAAAGTAATAGATGACTTCTATAACAAGTACCTACTAAGTCCAAACTTCTAATCCGACCTCTTTTATGGAGCAATGGTAGCTTGTCGTTCTTAAGAAACTTAATTTTATTAAATGAATAAATCTCACCTAGTATCTCTTTACGTCCTCATAGTGCTTTGCCTTGCGATGGCTAGCTATGCCATCTGGAGAACCCCAGATGAAGTCACTACAGTGCCTGGAGTTGCTGATATTCAGTTGCTGGAAACTATGCCGATTCCGTCTCGAGATACCGTGCGACTTTTTGATATTCCTAAAGAATTGACGTTTGCAGGTGAGAAAGTACCCTTGGAAATCGAAGATGTAAAAGAGCGACTTGAGCGGGAAATTTACGTGAATGCCTATTGGCAGTCTAATATGATCCTCCTGATGAAACGCTCATCAAAATTTCTACCTGAAATAGAGTTATGGCTAAAGGAAAATGGTGTTCCAGATGATTTCAAATACCTTGCAATGGCTGAATCAGGGCTTATGAATGTAGCTTCTCCAGCTGGGGCAAAGGGGTTTTGGCAGATATTAGAATCTACAGGCAAAGAATATGGGTTGGAAATCTCTAAGGATGTGGATGAGCGTTACCATTTAGAAAAGGCAACTTTTGCAGCGGCAAAATACCTCAATAAGGCACATGCGAAATTCAGAGATTGGACAGCAGTGGCTGCCAGTTATAATATGGGACAGTCCGGATTTGCCAGAAGACAAGATGATCAGCTTGCCCTCAATTATTATGATCTCTACCTCAATGATGAAACTAGTCGATACCTTTTTCGGATTTTAGCATTTAAAGTAATATTCGAAAACCCAGGAGAATTTGGTTTTCATTTGAGAGAATCAGATTACTATGAAAACCCTAATTTCAAATTTATAAAGGTAAATTCGGATATTAAAAATCTCGCTAACTGGGCCAAACAGCAAGGAAGTACTTATAAAGATCTGAAGCTTTATAATCCTTGGCTTCGGGATAAAGATTTGAACATAAAGCGAGGTAGAACCTATGAAATTATGTTGCCTGAGTGATTACTAAAACTGGACTGAACTATGGGAAGTAAATTAATTGCAACCGAAAGAATGATACTTGGAAACAAGCTTATCTGCACTGTCTGCAAAAATGATAAGTTTTGGGAGCGGGAAACATTGATGAACACCAAGGGAATGACTTTTTTCAAACTGGACTGGGCAAATAAATCCGCCCAGAATCTGGTCTGTGACAAATGTGGCTTTGTCCATTGGTTTTTGAAACCCTAGTTTTCCGAAGTAAAGAAGTTTTTTAAAATAGGAATTCCGCTAGGTGACATTGATCAATTTGCCACTCGTAAACTATCAATGAACCAATCTTACGGTCTTCGGTTATACTCTTTGAAGTTTACTACCGGGTGCGGTTGAAAATCCGTACCTTTGCCGTTTAAAATTGCCTGCCGATTTATGAGTAAAGTCACTCCTGCACAGGAAGAATACATAGAGATTTTTGGAGCCCGAGAGCATAATCTTAAAAACCTAGACCTGAAAATTCCCCGCAATAAGCTTGTGGTAATTACTGGTCTAAGTGGTAGTGGCAAAAGTTCGTTGGCTTTTGATACGATCTATGCCGAAGGTCAGCGCCGCTATATGGAATCGTTTTCAGCTTACGCCAGATCATTCCTCGGAGGTATGGAGCGCCCAGATGTGGACAAGATCAACGGGCTTTCACCTGTTATTGCCATAGAGCAAAAGACCACTTCCAAAAATCCTCGCTCTACAGTGGGCACGGTAACGGAGATTTACGATTTCATGCGTTTACTTTATGCTAGGGCTGGCGACGCTTATTCTTACCTCACTGGATCCAAAATGGTGAGACAAACTGAAGATCAGATCATCGATTTGCTGTTTACTAATTTTTTGGACCAAAAGCTTTACGTACTTGCTCCAGTAGTAAAAGGCAGAAAAGGACATTACAGAGAGCTTTTTGAGCAAATCCGAAAAATGGGATTTTCAAAAGTTCGTGTAGATGGGGTAGTGATGGAGATGGTGCCCAAAATGCAGGTGGATCGATATAAAATCCACGATATAGAGATTGTTATCGATCGAATCGTGGCTGAAGAATCCGATCGATTCCGCATTACACAATCTCTCAAGTCTGCCTTGCAGCATGGGAAAGGAGTCCTTATGATTCGGGACGAAGAGGGTGAAATTCACCACTTTTCCAAGTATCTCATGGATCCAGAAACTGGCTTGTCTTATGACGAACCAGCACCGAATACATTTTCTTTCAATAGCCCATATGGAGCTTGCCCAACCTGTAATGGTTTAGGAGTAACGGAAGAAATCACCCGAGAAAGCATCATTCCTGATCCAAACCTTAGCATCACTAGAGGTGGAATCGCTCCATTGGGTGAGTATAGAGATATTTGGATTTTCAAGAAAATAGAAGCTATTCTAAAGCACTACAAGTGTAGCATGAGTACTCCGATCAAAGATCTTCCGGATAATGTCGTGGAGATCCTTCTTAATGGAGATAAAATTGAAGTGGCTGTTGATTCGGTGAAGCATCCTGGTACAAAATGGCATACGACCTTTGAAGGGATTATTAATTTCCTCAAGAAGTACCAAGAAGGAAGTTCTGATAAAATACAGGATTGGATAAGTGAATTTACCATTATTCAAACCTGCCCAGAATGTGATGGTTATCGCCTAAAGAAAGAAGCTCTCCACATCAAAATCGATGAAAAACACATCGGGCAGTTAGCTTTGATGGATATTCGTTCGCTAGGAGAATGGTTTGTTGGGCTGGAAAGTAGACTCTCCGAAAAGCAAAATATCATTGCATCTGAAGTGCTGAAAGAAATTCGGAAAAGAATCGGATTTCTACTCGATATAGGATTGGATTATTTATCACTCAATAGACCCTTAAGGACACTTTCTGGAGGTGAAGCTCAGCGGATTAGACTTGCCACTCAGATTGGTACTCAGCTTGTTGGAGTGCTTTATATTTTGGATGAGCCAAGCATTGGACTACATCAGCGTGATAACGAAAAGCTAATTCATGCGCTTCAAAGTTTGCGGGATCTTGGCAATTCAGTTTTGGTCGTGGAGCACGACAAAGACATGATGTTAGCTTCAGATTATTTGCTAGACATGGGGCCTGGAGCTGGGCGTCATGGTGGACATATTGTGGCTGATGGTACGCCAAAAGAGATATTGAAAACAGAGGGGGTCACTGCCAGATATTTATCCGGAAAGCTAGGGTTGCCAGTTCCAAAAGAGCGACGAGATGGGAAAGGATTAGAACTACTAATCAAAGGAGCAACAGGGAATAATCTTAAGAATATTGATCTCAAATTACCTCTAGGCACGCTGATTTGCATTACTGGAGTTTCAGGAAGTGGAAAAAGCACCTTGATCCATGAGACTCTTTACCCTATTTTGAATCAGGAAATCTACCATTCCAAGAAAAACCCAATGCCTTACGAAAGTGTAAGCGGTTTGGAACATTTGGACAAGGTGATAGAAGTGGATCAATCTCCGATTGGCAGAACGCCACGTTCTAATCCAGCTACGTATACAGGCGTATTTTCAGATATCAGAACACTTTTCACAGAACTCCCAGAAGCCAAAATCAGAGGCTATAAACCTGGTCGTTTTTCTTTCAATGTAAAAGGAGGAAGATGTGAGGATTGCGAAGGTGCCGGAATGAAACTGATAGAGATGGATTTCTTGCCAGACGTACACGTGCCTTGTGAAACCTGCAAAGGCAAACGATATAACCGTGAGACGTTGGAGATCCGGTACAAAGGAAAATCGATTTCCGATGTGCTTGATATGACTGTGGAACAGGCAGTAGAATTCTTCGATAAACTACCAAAAATCCTCAGAAAGATAAAGACGCTAAATGACGTAGGCTTGGGTTACATTACTCTTGGTCAGCACGCTACGACTCTTTCTGGTGGAGAAGCTCAGCGTGTCAAATTGGCAACAGAACTTTCTAAAAAAGATACGGGTAAGACTTTCTATATTCTTGATGAACCGACTACAGGACTACATTTCCAAGATATAGAATTATTGATGCTAGTGGTAAATGGGTTAGTGTCAAAAGGAAATACTGTTTTGATCATCGAACATAATATGGATGTGATCAAAATGGCAGATCATATAGTAGACCTGGGGCCTGAAGGAGGAAATAAGGGTGGAACAATCGTAGTTCAAGGGACACCTGAAAAGGTCGCTGCCACGGCAAAAAGCTACACAGGAAAATTCCTTAAAATGGAATTAAATAGCTAACAAGGGTGAAAATCAATGCTATCCTCCTTTTATCAAATTAAAAATGGGGATACAGTCTGGTTATTTAACTTTGGGCGATTATGAACAGAATTAAGTTGTATTGGTTATTGCAAGTACTTGGTTGGGGCGGTTTTGCCTTGGTGAGTATTTTCTTAGCTACTCTTTCGAGGGGAGTTACAGCTGTTCAAATCTGGGCTTTCATTGTTCTGGCAGCGACCAACTTAATTTCCACACATTTTCTCCGCTACATAGTCAAAACGTACAATTGGTTTAAGTTGAGTATTCCTCAGCTTTTGTTCCAATCTTTTTTGGCAATTATAGCGTTGTCATTTGTCAATATAGTAGCCCAAATCTTTATCAACATTGCTTTTGGCACGTTAAGTCCAGCACTGGATTTTAAGATATTGGTGATTTTAGCCAACCTTTTCCAAGCGATATTACTTTTCGCTCTTTGGTTTCTAGTGTACTTTTTGGTTCACTTCCTGGATAATTACAACTCCACTCTTAAGTACGAAGCAAAAATAAATGAGATCAGACTTAATCACCTGAAAAGCCAGCTTAACCCGCATTTCATTTTCAATGCACTGAACAGCGTCAGAGCCTTAGTCGATGAAGATCCTATAAAAGCAAAAACTGCCATCACTCGAATTTCGAATATGCTACGCTTTTCATTGATGATGGATAAAAAGCAGACCATAGAATTTGGAGATGAGTTAAATACTGTAAAAGACTACTTAGAGCTTGAATCGATTCGATTTGAGGAAAGGCTCGAAGTCGTTTATCACATTGAGGATGAGTCCTACAGTTATAAAATTCCTCCTATGATGCTGCAGACCATTGTAGAAAATGGAATTAAGCACGGCGTATCTAATCTTGTAAAAGGCGGTGTGATCGAGATCAAATGTAGGGAGGGTCTCAATGATGATTTGTATATCCAAGTAAAAAATAGTGGCCAGCTTACACAGCCCCCATCTTTGAAATCAAAGGACGAACAAGGTCACGGATTAAGTAATACAGTACAAAGACTTAAGCTTATTTATGGTGATAAAGCAAGCTTCCGTATCTTTAACTCAGGAAATCAATTCGTTATTACTGAAATAAAGATTCCAAAACAAAAAGTTACATTCGAATAACCAACTCAACAAAAATGCGAGCCATTGTAATTGATGATGAAAGATTAGCCCGCAAGGAGCTAATCACCCTCTTAAATCAACTTGAAAGTGTAGAAGTTGTAGGTGAAGCGGTCAACGTGGATGATGCAAAAGAAAAAATTGATCAACTAAATCCTGACGTCATTTTTCTAGACATCCAAATGCCCGAGAAAACCGGCTTTGAACTTTTGGAAGAACTGGATAATGTGCCTCATGTGATATTTACCACTGCTTATGATGAATATGCTTTGAAGGCATTTCAGGTAAATGCACTGGATTATCTATTGAAGCCAATCGAGCCAAAGCGTTTGGAGGAAGCGATCACAAAACTTCAAGGAAAGATCGACGGTTTTACCAAAAATGAGGAAAATCCGTCTACTTATAACCATAAAAAGCTAACGCTGGACGACCAAGTTTTTGTTAAAGACGGTGATCGTTGTTGGTTTGTGAGGCTATCGAATGTTCGATTATTTGAATCTGATGGAAACTACATCAAGGTTTATTTTGACAATTTTAAACCGATGATTCATAAATCTCTCAATGCTCTGGATGAGCGTCTGGACGAGAAATCTTTCTTCCGAGCAAGTAGAAAACACATCATCAACTTAGGATGGGTGGAAGGTATTGAGCCGTGGTTTAATGGAGGTTTAGTAGTGACACTTAAAGGTGGGGATAGAATCGAAGTAAGCCGGAGACAGGCAGCGAGATTTAAAGAAATGATGAGCCTTTAATTATTTCATAACCAAATAAAAGCATTTGATTTCACTGAGAAAATCTGTAACTAGAGAATAATTGCTAAAAGCAGTCTCAATTATTAGTTTACACCCCTAAAACGCAACATCTGCTAGCTAATTATGAAAGAAGAGCGGATTCTAATCGTCGAAGACGATGTAAGTATCGCAGAAAATATTCAGGAGATTTTAGAACTCCTAGGTTATGTCAATACAGACATCGCAAATTCTGCTAATCAGTGTATTAAAATCATCAAAAAATATCGTCCCGATTTGATATTCATGGATATCAAACTCAAGGGAGACAAAGATGGAATCGAACTTGGTGAGATTGTAAAACAAATGGTGGATGCACCGCTAGTTTATGTGACATCATACTCAGATCCCACTATAATTGAGCGAGCCAAAAGAATAAATCCCGCTGGATTTATCGTAAAGCCATTCAATACAAATGATATTCATGCTATCGTAGAGATTGTACTTTATAATAAGCGTACAAAGCCAACAACGGAAGCTGCGGCAGTTACCGCTTCAAATGACAGTCCTTATCTAGTAACTGATGCTGTTTTCATCAAAGCTGACAATGCTTTCGAACGTGTATCTTATGATGATATATATTATATAGAAGCTAATGGCAACATGGTCACTATTTTTACCAAAAATAGAGACTACAATATTCGCAAATCAATGAAAGAGATAGAGGAAATTCTCCCATCTCAATTATTTCTGCGAGTGCAAAAGTCTTTCATTGTTCATCTTGGGCAAGTGGAAAGCTTCAATACCAAAGAAATCACACTCCAATCTGGAGCAATGGTGCAAGTAGGCAGGCAGTACTACAATAGTTTCCTAGCGAAGCTAAGTACCATCACAGAAAGTTAAAATAAAGACAAAAAGGCGGGTAATAACCCGCCTCTTTAGTTTAACCAAACAATCAACCAAATTAACCCTTACGAAGGTTGTCTTAAGGAATTGCTTCCTGTTAAATTGTTAAAAGACCGTTATTCTGGGCTTTAATTGTCGTTGCTCATAAGCTTGATCAGCTTTTTGAAATGTATTCTCGCCTGTATTGTAAGTTGGTTTAGTATATTCAATAAGGGCAGTATGCTTTGCTAGTTTTGTTTCTACTGCTGCTTTCCAAACAATCGTAATTGCCATAAAGAAGCCCAATGCAGCACAAATATTTTTCTGGGAAAATAGTGAAGATAACATGGCAGTAATATTTTAGTTTAATATCTATATTCTCTATATGCCAAAAAGAGACCCAAATTCACAACCTACTGAAAATATGATAGTTAGATAAAAAATTTGCTTATTGTATGTACGCTTGTGAACACCAAATCCTCAGGTACGAACATTTAGCTAAAAAATAGGATAATGCTTTATAAAAAGCTCCCGCCCCCTTATATTGAAGCTCCTTGTTCAAAAAGTGCCAAGAATCCAAGGGGGAGTTGCTCCGATCTTGATTCTTGGCTCTAGCTTCTAAAATCTATTGTCTTACGTCTAGCTACTAGCGTCTATACTTAATACACAAACGCCACTTTTACTCCTCCATACCAATTCCTTATCGGAGCAGGCTGATAGTATCTTCCGCCAAAGGGATTGAGGTCATTGCCCAGCGAATAGCTTTCGTCTAGTAAATTATCCGCACCAGCAAAGGCTTCTAATTCCCACTTTCCAGCAAAGCTTCGCGCCCAGCCAAATCTCATATTTACCAAATTGTAGGCATCCTGATAGACTGTATTCGCATCGTTGAGAGGAATTTCATCTACATATTGGTGGGTGAAGTTCAGGTAAAACCCAGGTGACGTTCGAAGGTCCAAGCGGGTAACCAATGTGTTTGGAGAAACTCCAGTCAGGTCATTTCCAGAGAAATCATTGTCTCCTTTTTGATAATCATTGAATGTGAAATAATTCCCGGTGAACGCAGTACCTATTTTCAGATTACGTACAAAAGCAGTTTCATTTCTTATCAAAGCATAATCAATTGCTGCTTCTATCCCTTTCTGATCCGTAGATCCCGCATTTCTGAAAAGCACTACGCCCTGAGAATTAGTGTACGTCGTGATGGTTTGATCGAGTTTGAAGTAAAAAGCTGTCAAGTCTAGATTCAACTTTCCTTTACCTCGTCTATAGCCAAGTTCATAATTCAAGCCTTTTTCGGCCTCCAGATCAAGATTCAAACTTCCCTCGTTCGTACGAACCTCATCAATGGTCGGTGGAGAAAAGCCACTGCTTATACTTCCATAAACTCCTGAATAATCATTGAACTGATAATTCAGTGCAAAACGTGGAACTACAATCGGATCGAATTTTCTTGTCTGCAAACCTGTAGTTCCTCCCGAAGCATCGATTTGGCGATCAATCTCCAGGCTGCTGAAATTTTCGCTCAGTGCGAAGGTCAGCATAAAATTTTCCATCAAATCCCATTCTGCCTGCTGAAACAAAAATCCTTGGGTTGCCCGAAGTTTATCTGCAAATCTCACGGTGTCTGCTACGCCATTAACATTTCCAAAATTCTGGGCATCTGTCAAGCTGGTTTGATATTCTCCTCCAGCTATTATTCTAACGTCTTTTCCAGCTAGTTTTCCATCAAAAGTGAATTTTGTTCTTCCTCCAAATCCAAAACCCAGTTCTTTTTTGTAATCCAATATAAATGGATTTTCGAAGTCATTTGTGTTAAGGTAAAGCGTAGTAGAGTTTTTGATCTTCGAAGTGAATCTATACAAGTGCCCGATAGAGGCGAAGACAGATTGCTGGGAAATCGAGCTGTTTTGATTTACTGATCCAGATCTAGCTCGAGTAGGATCTTCAGCTAGTTGGTCAGCATTGAGCGCTCCTGGGATCTGGTAATTTAGGTCGGAGATCAATAGTTGGGTTCTGATTTCCTGTTTATCTGAAACGGAGAAAAATCCCCCCAACTGAAATACTTGTCTATCCATAGCTGAATGCTCTCGATAGCCATCTGCTTTTTGGCTGACATAAGAAGCCTCAAATCCACCATTTCCCACTTGCTGAGAAATCCCCAATCTATAGCGAGTCATACCAAAATCTCCAACCATAAAATCAGCGGACACTCTTCCTCCATTAGGATTTGCGGGACTATAAAGATTTACTACACCACCATTTCCAGCACCGTATATACTTCCCGATGGACCTTTGATGACCTCTGCATTCCGGATATTGGAAAGATCTAATAAATTCAAAGCTGTAGTCCCATCAGGCGAAGTGAAAGGAACTTCATTCCAATAGACCTTTACATTTCGCACTCCAAATGGAGCCCGGAGTGAACTCCCACGAATAGAAATTCTATAACTGGCTGGAGCTCTCTCTTCGATGCGGATGCCTGGTTTTGTATTGAATGAATTGACAATGGAAGTTTCATTGAAGCGGTTGAAGTCCTGCTCTGAAACTACAGCGATCGCAGCAGATTGCTCCAAAAGTGGTCGCTCCGATTCAAATGCCGAAACTGTAATTTCTGAAAGGCTTATGATTTCCTTTGTAAGCATGACGATTGACGGCTTTCCAGGGCTGATTTCCTTCAGCACTCTCTCATATCCTTCCACATCAAAGCGAATAAGCATTTTCTCAGCCGAAGAAATTTGTATTTCTCCTCCGATATTACTCGTAGCTAAGTAAGTGCCATTGGAACTGGCGCGTACATTGTCAATTGGTAGGCGGGTACTGGCATCCACCACTTTTACCTGGATCTGAGCTTGAGCCAAACTGGCAAAGAGTAGAAATATCAACGTAAAAATTCTATACATAATCGCAAATTAAGGTGTTTCGCGCGAAGATAACATTGACATTCCACCAAAAATCATTTCTAAAGTCTTTAGATTAGAAACTTCTTTCAATCTTGAGGCATAAGCCCTAATTTTCTTGCATAATTTACTTCTAATGAAAAAAATACTCTGGCCAGCACTTTTGTTGATACTTACCTTCTGTCAAGAAAAAGTTGCTCCACCGACTGCTGTTCTGCCTATTCCGGATGCAAAGCAGATCGCTTGGCAAGAACTGGAATATTACGGCTTTGTGCATTTCAATATGAATACATTCTCTGATAGAGAGTGGGGTTTTGGCGATGAGAAACCTGAGATGTTCAATCCTACAGATCTTCAACCAAGGCAATGGGCAAAAGTAGCTTCTGAAGCTGGAATGAAAGGACTAATCATCACAGCAAAGCACCACGATGGCTTTGTACTTTGGCCTTCAGCCTACACGGAGCATTCTATCAAAAATAGCCCTTGGAAAGACGGCAAAGGTGACTTGATCAAAGAACTAGCCGAAGCATGTAAGGAATATGGCTTGAAGTTCGGGATTTATTATTCGCCTTGGGATAGAAATCATCCTGACTATGGCAAACCAGAATACATTACCTACATGAGAAATCAGCTGACTGAGTTGCTATCTAATTATGGAGATATTTTCGAAGTCTGGTTTGATGGAGCAAACGGGGGTGATGGCTATTATGGCGGAGCAAATGAAACTCGCAAGGTTGATAAATTAACCTACTACGACTGGCCAAATACCTACAAGCTGGTACGTAAATTACAACCTGGGGCGATGATGTTCAGCGACGGTGGTCCTGATGTGCGATGGGTTGGAAATGAACATGGCTTTGCTTACGAATCTACTTGGTCTAATCTTATGCGTGATTCTGTCTACGCTGGAATGCCAGAGTATCCAGAAAAGTATGCAACTGGCCAAGAGAATGGCACCCATTGGGTTCCAGCGGAAGCAGATGTGTCTATTCGCCCAGGGTGGTACTATCATAAGTATGAGGATCATAAAGTGCGTACACTCCCTCAACTCTTAGAAATCTATTATAAAAGTATTGGCAGAAACGCCTCCTTGCTAATCAACTTTCCTGTGGATACCCGAGGTTTGATTCATGAAAATGATGTAGAGGCGATTATGAATCTTTCTAAGAAAGTAAAAGAAGATTTTGCTGTAAATCTAGCTGCTCAAGCAATAGCAAGTGCAGATGATGAGCGGGGCAAAGGTTATGAGGTAGAAAATGTGCTGGACGATGACTACGAAACCTATTGGACTACTCCTGATGGCGGGAAAACTGGAGAAATAGTAATTGATTTTGGAAAGGAGACTACCTTCAATAGACTTATGATCCAAGAATACACTCCACTTGGTCAGCGAGTGAAATCCTTTGTACTAGAGAAAGAAGTGAATGGAAACTGGGAGAAAATTGCTGAAGGGACTACGGTTGGACATAAGCGAATTCTTAGATTTCCAGATGTGTCGGCTTCTAAAATACAGGTTAAATTCACTGACGGAAAGGATATTCCAGTAATCTCCAAAGTAGGAATTTACAATGCACCTAAACTTCTGCTTCCTCCGAGCTATTCTAGAGCTACGACAGGAGAAGTTACATTGAGATCTCCAGATGAAGGTTTGGAGGTTTATTATACGCTAGATGGCTCAGAACCTAGCGCCGAAACCCAGAGATACACAGCTTCTTTTCAAGTCGATAAAGCGAGCACTTTGCAAGCTGTTTCAATCGAGCCCGAGTCTGGAAAGAAAAGTGAGGCTCTTCGAGTGGACGTGGAACTATCCAAAGCAAAATGGATTGGGACTATCAAGCAATCCATGAAAGCAATTGATGAAAATGCAGGATCTTACTTTACGAGTGATGATAATAGCCTAACAGTGGACATGGGCGAGTCTGTAACCCTGAAAGGATTTACCTATCTCCCCATGCAAGGAAGATATCCAAGTGGATTTATCACCAATTATATATTTGAAACAAGCCTTGATGGAAAATCTTGGTCACAAGTCTCTGCTGGAGAATTCTCAAATATTGTCAATAGCCCTGTAGAGCAAACCATTCGATTTGATGAAGTAAAAGCAAGGTTTATCCGCTTGAAAGCAAGTAAAACCGCTGATGAAAATCCAGCAACTTTCGCAGAAGTGGGAGTCTTGACTCGTTAAGTTTAACTCTTTCAAAAATTATTCGATACGGGAAAATAGAATCCTCCACCTCAGCATGAACAGCAAATTATTAGCCCTTATCGGGTCAGTTATTCTTCTTTCCTCTTGTAATAAGGAGCAGCAGGTTTCTATACCAGCTCCTTCTAAGCCGAATATCTTGGTGATTCTTTCTGATGATCAGGGCACGTTGGATTTGAACAGTTATGGATCCACGGATTTGTCAACGCCAAACTTGGATCGCTTGGCTGCTTCAGGAGTTCGGTTCACGCAATTTTATGCAGTTGCTCCAGTGTGCTCACCTTCCAGAGCAGGGCTTTTGACAGGTAGATATAATTATAATGCTGGTCTTTATGGCAATGTAGATATTCCGGATCATGATCCGGAGGGGAAATCTGGAATGCCTACAGAGCAAATTACCATGGCGGAGCTTTTCAAACCTGCGGGTTATAGAACAGCTTCCATCGGTAAATGGCATTTAGGGCACAGTCCAGACAAACTTCCGAATGGTCAAGGCTTCGATTATTTCTTTGGGCATCAAAGAGGATGCATCGATAACTATTCCCATTACTTTTTCTGGAGCGGGCCAAACCTGCATGATTTGTATCAAAATGATAAAGAGATCTATAGGCCAGGCGAATTCTTTGGAGACCTGATGGTAGAGGAAGTGAAACATTTCACACAGCCATCTGCTGATCCCTTTTTCATCTATTGGGCTATCAATATGCCACATTATCCCTATCAAGGAAGACCAAGTTGGTTGGAGTATTATAAGGATTTGCCTAGCCCGCGTAGAGAGTATGCTGCGTTCATTTCTACTTTGGATGAATTAGTAGGAAATGTGCTGGATCATTTGGAGCAAACAGGTCAGTTGGAGAACACGATTATCGTTTTCCAATCAGATCACGGGCATAGTACAGAGGAGCGGGCATATTTCGGAGGGGGAAACGCTGGACCTTTCAATGGTGCCAAGTTTAGTATGTTAGAAGGTGGCCTACGTGTACCGGCTATTATCTCATGGCCTGGTGGTGATCTTCCCAAAGGGCAAGTTCGAAACCAATGGGCTGGAAGCGTGGATTGGTTCCCAACACTCGCCGATCTGGCAGAGGTCGATGTACCAAATCCGACTGAAATGGACGGTATTAGTTTAAGAGAAGTAATCTATGACAATGTGGCTTCAGGTCACGATGTGATGCACTGGGCTACTGGAAATCCTGAAGCGACTACTAACTCTTGGGCAGTAAGGAAAGGGCCTTGGAAACTGCTTGGTAACCCACAAGATCCAGCAAAGAAGTTGATCTTCACGGATGAGGATAAACTCTATCTAGTTAATCTTTCTCAAGATAGTACTGAGTCGACAAATCTGAGAATGGAATATCCTGAAGTTGCAGCTGAATTATTGGTGCTTCATGAAGATTGGCTAAAAGGAGTTCTAGGCAACCGGTCAAAATTAAGTGGTAATTAATCATTGATTTACCTACATTAAAGGCCCGATTTATAACCCAAAACCTATAAACCATGAATAGAAGAATAGCCCTAAGGCATCTTGCGTTGATTTCTGGAGGACTGGCTTTCATTCCGTCCTGTGATTTCAGTTCAGATGATATCTTAGCCGCATATGAGAATCTCAAGGTTACTGCTTCGCAAAAGCAACTCTTGGGAGCAATCTCAGATACAATTATACCAGCCGGAGAATTAAAAGGGGCACTAGAGTTAGAAGTGCCTGATTTCATTTTAGTGATGGTCAATGATTGCATGAATACTGAAAATCAAATGCTTTTCAGCGCAGGACTTACTGCTTTCCCTGACTTCACCAAAAACACTGCTGGGAAAAAATTTGATCAGCTGAGCACAAAGGAGAAAGAAGACCTGATTCAAACGGGCATAGATCTTAAGCCAGCTGAGACTCCAGAAGGAGAGAAAGACAAAGCTGTTTCATATTTCCTTAACACGACCAAGCGACTTACTATGCAAGGCTACATGGCCTCAGAGTACATTCAGACAGAAGTTATTCCTTACTCACTCATTCCTGGTCCATACAATGGTTCAGCTCTAATCTCAGAAATTCAAAAATCTAGAATCAATGGCTAATCTGAATATTCGAAACAAACAAGAACGAACATATCAAGCCATTGTCGTCGGTTCAGGAGCCAGCGGCGGATGGGCAGCCAAGGAATTTGGTGACTTAGGCGTGAAAACTCTTTTGCTCGAAAGAGGAAGAGATGTAAAGCATATCAAGGATTATCCTACTACAAATATGCTTCCTTATGAATTCAAACATAGAGGAAAACTTCCACAGGCAGTATTGGATGAAAACCCAATTGTAGCCAAATGCTACGCATTTGGTGAAGATTCTGAGCACTTTTTTGCGAAAGACGCTGAGCAACCTTACATCCAAGAAAAGCCATTTGATTGGATCAAAGGCTATCAGGTAGGTGGAAAATCTCTGCTATGGGCGAGACAAGTTCAGCGCTGGTCAGATTATGATTTCGAAGGACCTGCAAGAGATGGTTTTGCAGTAGATTGGCCAATTCGATACAAAGATATGGCGCCTTGGTACAGCCATGTAGAGAAATTTGCGGGAGTATCAGGAAATAGAGATGGGATTGACACTTTGCCAGACGGAGAGTTTTTGCCAGCCTATGATTTGAATATCGTAGAAAAGCACTTCGCTCAGAAAATGAAAGATGTATATGGGGATCGTCACATGATTTCTTCTCGATGTGCACACATTCATGAACCAAGACCAGAATTTACTGCTCAAGGTCGTGCGTCCTGCCAAAACAGAAATCTTTGCCAGCGAGGCTGCCCTTTTGGAGGATATTTCAGTAGTAACTCTTCTACAATTCCATGGGCTTTAAAAAGTGGAAATGTGACTTTGAGACCAGATTCGGTAGTCCACTCTGTGATATATGACGATGAAAAAGGCAAAGCAACTGGCGTAAGAGTGATCGATGCCCACACCAAAGAAGTGGAGGAATTTTATGCAGATGTAATCTTCATCAATGCCGCTGCGATTAACTCCAATGCTATTTTGATGAATTCCACTTCTGCTAGATTTCCTAATGGACTTGGAAATGACAGTGGTGTGTTGGGTAAATATTTCGCATTCCATAATTATAGAGCGGGAGTAAGTGCTTCTTATGATGGATTTATGGAATATACTACCTCTGGTGGCCGACCGACTAGCGGCTATATTCCGCGATTCAGAAATGTGAAAAAGCAGGAGACAGATTTTCTACGAGGTTATGCAGGAGGATTTAGTGCCTACAGAGGTGGAGGCTATGTGGCCGACGCAAGAGTAGGAATGGATTTGAAAAATAGTATGCTGAATAAAACCCCACCAGATGGCCCATGGAGAGTTGGTTCACACATGATGGGGGAGACGATTCCAAAAGAATCCAATTACATCGCTTTGGACAAAGATAAGCTTGATCCGTATGGTCTTCCAACCTTGAAATTCAATGTGGCTTATGATGATAATGATGAGAAAATGATCATTGATTATCAAGAGCAAATATCAGAAATGTTCTCAAAGGCTGGTTTCACGGATATTTCTGTGCGTGATGATCATCGTGTTCCAGGCTTGGATATTCACGAAATGGGTGGAGTGAGAATGGGTAAAGATCCAAAAACTTCCATGCTTAACGGGAACCATCAGCTTCATGCAGTGCCGAACGTGTACGTGACTGACGGAGCTTCGATGACTTCTACTTCTACTCAGAATCCTACATTGACCTACATGGCTTTTGCGGCTAGGGCAGCGCATCATGCGGTAAACGAAAGCAAAAAAGGATAATTAATTAGTGATTTAAATAGTAAAAACCCTTGGGAAAAGATTTTTCTCAAGGGTTTTTTGCGTTTGGGCTAGAATAAATAAATGCGTAAAAAGCATTGGTTTTCAGCTGTTTTCGCTCAATATTATTTAATAATTGGATAATTAACTTAGGATTTGAACAAAACTAGGGTTAATGCGTGTTAAAAAGCAGGTTATAAACCAGCCAAAAATATTATGAAATCGAGCATTCCCCAATCCTTCTCGGAAGATTATAATTACTGCGAGATTCCATGTGGCCTTATATTGAAAATTATCTGCACATGAAAATAGGCATTGTTTGCTACCCGACCTTCGGAGGTAGTGGAGTAGTAGCAACAGAACTAGGTATAGGTCTAGCTAAAATTGGTCATGAAGTTCACTTCATTACCTATAAGCAACCCAGCCGATTGGATTTTTTCAGTGAGAATCTTTACTATCATGAGGTGGACATTAAAAGCTACCCTCTTTTTGAGCATGCACCTTATGAACTGGCTTTAGCTAGTAAAATGGTGAGTGTGGTAAAATACGAGAAACTTGATCTGCTTCACGTTCATTATGCCATTCCCCATGCTTCGGCAGCGTATATGGCAAAGCAAATTCTGAAAACACAAGGCATCCAAATACCGGTAGTGACCACACTTCACGGCACTGATATCACTTTGGTCGGAAAAGATCCTAGTTATGAGCCTGTTGTTACATTTAGTATTAATCAATCAGATGGAGTGACGGCTGTTTCGGAGGACTTAAGGAAAGAGACCTATGCTTTCTTCGATATTCAGCGGGAAATAGAAGTGATTCCTAATTTCATCGATTTGGATCGTTTTAAAAGACAAAAAAAGGAACATTTCAAATTAGCTATTTGCCCTAATGACGAGAAGTTGATGGTACATACATCCAATTTCAGAAAAGTGAAGCGGGTGGAAGATGTGATTCAAGTGTTTTACGAAGTCCGAAAAGAAATTCCCGCAAAATTGCTTTTGGTTGGTGATGGTCCTGAGCGAGATAAAATGGAGAGACTTTGTCGTGAATTAGGAACTTGCGATGATGTGCGCTTTCTAGGGAAATTAGATGCCGTAGAGGAAGTGCTTTCAGTTGCAGATCTATTTTTAATGCCTTCAGAAAAAGAAAGTTTTGGCCTTGCTGCATTGGAAGCAATGGCATGTGAAGTTCCAGTTCTATCTTCCAATGCAGGTGGAATCCCAGAATTGAACATTGATGGAGTGACAGGTTTCGTTTGTAATATTGGAGACATCCAGACTATGAAGGAAAAAGCACTTTTCATTCTGGATGATGCGAATCTTCCGACGTTCAAGAAAAATGCACTTGCAAGAGCTAAGGAGTTTGATATTTCCAATATTCTACCACATTATGTGTCTTATTATCAAAAGACTATTGAAACAACAATGGCACAGATTTGATTAAAATGTGATTATTGTCATGAATTTCTCAGTGTCGAAAGGTCGATTTGAATTACCTTTGTATGAAATTCTAAATTAGATCTTAGAAAGTTTAGTAAAATTAGAATCAGTAGCATATGAAAAAGATAGGAAGATTGGATAAGCCTGATAATTTCGGCACAGCCCAAATTTTCTCGAACCCAATTCTTGAGAAAATTTCAAGAACCAATATATTAGTGCCAATCAGTATGTTCATTATTCTCGGGATAATTTCAATTTATTTCGGAATTCAGAAAACATCTGTGGGAGTAGGAACAGCTCTACTTCTATTTGTTGTAGGGTACATTGGTTTCACATTAGTCGAGTACATGATGCACAAGCATTTTTTCCATATGGAGCCGAATACGCCTATTAAGGACAAATTGCAGTACACAGTTCATGGAATACATCATGATTATCCTAAGGACAAAGACAGATTGGCAATGCCTCCATTTGTGAGTGCTGCTTATGCCGCAATTCTTTACCTTATATTCAAATTGACAATGGGGGATTTAGCTTACTATTTCTTGCCTGGTTTTTTGCTAGGATATGCCTTGTATTTGGGGATTCACTATTTGGTACATGCAGTGCAGCCACCAAAGAATTTCATGAAAGTACTCTGGGTACATCATGCCATCCACCATTATAAAGATCCCGATGTTGCATTTGGTGTGAGTACACCCTTGTGGGATTATATTTTAGGGACTATTCCTAAGAAGGACTAACTATAACAAGCCTCCCATATTTTCTGGGAGGTTTTTTTCTGACCTTTCTATGAGCGAAATATCAATTATTGGTTTAGGATGGATTGGTTTGCCTTTAGCAAAAATCCTCTCAAGTGATCATAGCGTATGTGGCAGTACTACTTCAGCCGACAAAGCAGCTAGCATTCAAAAAGAAGGAATTAATGCCATTCAATTTGCTCTGGTTCCTTTTCCTCAGGGCAAAGGCTTTCAGAAATTGCTCTCTAGCCATATAATGGTGGTCAACATTCCCCCACGCTCACGTACCTCGACTGGTGAATTATTCTTAGAGCAAATCAAGTTTTTGCGCAGCATGGTGGACCAATCTTCTATCAAGAAGGTTTTATTCGTGTCCAGCTCCGGTGTGTATCCTGAGGCAAATAGAAAAGCTGCCTATACGGAGGCTGAATACCTTGACAAAGATCTTACTGGAAATGAGACCATTTTCAAAAGTGAATTGATGTTTTCTGAGGATAGAAACTTTGATCTAACTATTGTACGATTTGGAGGGCTACTTGGAGATGAGCGGATTCCTGGTAAATATGTAGCTGGCAAAGAAAATATTGCTGGCCATACTCGAGTAAATTACATCTATAGAAATGACGCTTCTAGGATGCTTGCTTGGATCATCGAAAAGGAACTTTGGAATGAAGTCTACAATGGCGTGGCTCCTATTCATACGCTACGCAAAGATGTGTATGACCAAAATGTACGCGATTTAGGATTTGAACCGCCTAAAAGCTATCAAAATGCTTCACAAGATGATGATCGCTTAATCTCTGGCGATAAAATCCTCAGTACTGGTTTTGAATTCGAATATCCCAACCCTCTGGATTTCCCGTATTCTAGAAAAAGCTAGTGTAATAAAGCGCCGTTGGGTACTGGTCTCTCCACAGATGTAAGTATAATATCTCCTTTTTCATCGCTGAATCCTGTGATCAAAATCTCAGACATAAAATCAGCTATTTGTCGCGGAATAAAATTACAAACACATACAACTTGACGCCCAATCAAATTCTCGGGCTGATAGTGTACAGTAATTTGTGCTGAAGATTTCTTCACTCCAATTTCATCCCCTAAGTCAACCCAAATTTTATAAGCTGGTTTACGCGCTTTCTCGAATGGTTCAGCTCTCAGAATAGTGCCTACACGCAATTCTATTTTGTCAAAATCTTTGTACTCAATCGTTTGCATAGTGGATTTTTTTCCTAATTTTAGGAACCTTTTACAAGAACCCAAAGTAAGATATAAGGTAACCTCTTCTAATTATGATCGCAACTTCCAAAGTTTCTTTTAAAAAAATTATCTTTTTTGGCATTTCTGTGTTGGGAATGTGTATTTACGCAGGAGATACTATGGCTCAAAGCGAGAAAGAGAAGTCAGAGATGGATAATGTAAAGCCTATTGACAAGCCGTTAGTGGAAAATCATACTGATATTCTTATTGACAACCACTCATTAAGCATTCCAAATCCTACTGGTTTAACTTCAACATCCAATAAAATTTCTCCTATAAAAAAGGATAATCATTTAAGTGGAGAGGGCAAAAAGGCCGAACCAGCACCGTCGACTTTGTCTTTTAATATTTTTCTCTACATCGTAGATAAGTTCAAAGCAGATTAATCAAAAACATACTAACCACCAACAAAGAAGCCCGACGAATAATTGCCGGGCTTCTTTGTGTTATATACTTTCATTCTTTATACTTCCAGTCCCTTATCTCTCATCTTTTTGAATTCATCAAATCTTCTAATGATTGCTATTGAGAATCCCGTAAGCATAATGATTGTCCCGATCCAAAGTACGTTGATATAAGGCTTTACTATTGCTTTCATCACTACATAGTCTTTTTGGTATTGATTGACCTTGAAGACAAACTTATTTTCCTCAGGTAAGATGTTTTCCAAGCTGATTTTAATACCCAATTCAGTATCGATCACAGGTAATTTGCCTACCTGATTATTACGGATAATGAAGGTGGGCTGAAGCAGTTTCTCCACATCGTAATCAAGGATTCTAAGGTTCGCTCTTACGGCTACATCACCTTCTTGAAGTACATAGCCGTCCAGCTCTTGCAGCACATCGGCTCCGTCAAAGTAGGTTACATAATCTGCCACATGGAATTGCTCACCAGGCGCAACCTCGTATAATTCATCCTCTTTCCAGTCTGGATCCTCAGGATCATTCATCGCTGCTACATAGGTATAGAGATCTTTGTCTATAAAGATCCTTGAAGCTGGAGAAGAAATCAATCCGCCCATACCTTCGTTGAACTGAGACATTGGGCTTAGGGAGAATTTCAACACTTCATTTTGATAATATTCAATCTGGAAATAATCATTCTCTTCCAGTACAATATCTACTTTATCGCCTTTCTTGAAGTAATCTTTATAATCCTCCAAAGCAAGGGCTTCATTTACTTTTCCTGTAGCTTCTAAAATCTTGGCAGGAACATATTCAGAGATACCTTTTACCTTCTTCTGACGACCACGGTAGATCACCGTATAGTCTTTCATCTGAGTAGGCTTATTGATCCAAAGAAGTACGTGCTCTTTATTCAGTTCATCTTCCCAGCTATTGCTATAGGTCAGTCCAGACATGTTGATGGAAATGGTATCTGAATACCCAGAGCTGAACATGATCCCGATTAGGATCATACCTAAACCAATATGTGCTAAAGAACCACCTGCCAGTTTGAAGGATGATTTCTTCAAGATCTTGGCTAAAATCACCGAGTTGGCAGTGATCGTAAATGTACCTGCAAGTACTACGATGATGTATTGCCAGTCATAAACTTTTGTAAGGACAATTATCGCGGCCGAAAGTAATACTGAAATAATGTAAGGAGTCAAAAGCGCATCTTTCAGTGCTTTTTTATCCATTTTTTGCCACCAGAAAAACTGCCCTACGGCAGTTAGCATGGCCAAAGCCACTCCAAACCAAAGCTGGAATTTCGTATAAAACTCGACTTGATCGGCTGGAGGAGCCATATTCGATATACCCCCAAAGCTTTCTACTATAGCGTTCCAAGCAGGAATGGATGTAGGTAGAATCACCTGAAAAGCCATTAATGAAAGCGTTGTCGCGCCGATAAACACCCAGAATTCGCGGGAGTAAACCGAAGCTTCTCTCTCCGAAGTCGGAATGTGTTTCCATTCTTTCACTACGAGTACAACAGCTACTATAAGGAAGAATAGCATGTAGATCAGCAACTGACCTGAGAGTCCAAGATCTGTGAATGAGTGCACTGATGCATCTCCCAATACGCCAGATCTTACCAAGAATGTTGCGTAAAGTACCAGGATGAAAGTCATGATAACCAAGACCATTGAGGTCTTCAGCGCTGTAGCACTTTTCTTAAAGGTAATCATACAGTGAATTGCTGCGACTAAAATAAGCCACGGTACGTAGACTGCATTTTCTACAGGATCCCAATTCCAATAGCCTCCGAAGTTTAGCGTTACATAAGCCCAGTAGGCTCCCATGATGATTCCCATTCCTAGGATCATGGCTGAGAAAATTGCCCAAGGTAAAGCTGGACGAATCCATTCAGTGTATTTTTTGGTAACTAAACCACCCATTAGGAAGGCGAATGGAACCAAGGTAGAGGCATAACCTAAGAATAAGGTAGGCGGGTGAATAACCATCCAGATGTTCTGCAGAAGAGGATTCAGGCCTGTTCCATCTTCTGGCACGAAATCAGGATTCATCTGGAAAATCGGTGCCTGAGTGGCATCTCTTAGGAGAATAAATGGAGAACTACCGATCTTCAAATCGCCAATTACCACACCCAAAATCATGGAAACCAAGAATGCCTGAACGAGTGCAAAAACAATCATAACAGGAGCTTCCCAGAACTTGTTGGTGAAAATCAGTACTGTACCCAGCACCACATTCCAGAACATCCAAAGAATAAAAGCACCCTCTTGACCTTCCCAGAAGCTGGAAATCATGTAGTGAACTGGGAGTGCTTCCGAACTGTGGGAATAAGCGTAAAAGTACTCAAAACGGTGATTGTAAATGATTTCAAAAAGTGACACAGCAATCATCACGGCAGAAATGCCATGGATAGCGAAACTGATTCTACTGAATCTCTTCCAACTGGCCTTCTCTATTTCGTTTGCGCGGAAATACTGAATGTAAGCGTATGCGGTAGTCAGTGCACTGACAAAGGCCACTATTGTCATGAAGTGGCCAAGATTACCGATAAAGGTATTGATCATGGATTTTTTATTGTAACTGCTCTAACTCACATACCTGCCGTCTGCACTTCAGTTTCCTGGTATTTAGACGGGCATTTCATCAGTATTTTATCGGCAATAAATATTTCATCATTCTTATAAGAACCGATTACTACTACGGATTCCGAGCGGGTGAAATCTGCTGGTACTGGCTCATTGTAAAATACTTCTTGCTCTACTCCTTCATTGTCTACAAGCATAAAAGTGAAGGAAACTTTATCCTCCCGAACATTTAAGCCGGTCACTTCTCCACTAGCATCTTTCTTGAGATGACCTACCACGTGGATAGCGTTATCCTCTCCACTCTGCTTCATTTCCTTTGCCGTAGTGAAGCTTTCGTAGCTACTTGCATCACCGATCGAAGTCATAATGATTACAATTGCTATGGCTATGATTCCTAATCCTATTATATGTCCTTTTTTCATGTGTTTATAATTTTAGGAATGAAGATTTTTTTCAAGTTTGCTGATCTTGCGATCTGTCCCAATCAGGTAGACTGTGATACCTGCGAATATGATCACCATGACGCCTACCAAAACGTAAATTTTACCATTTGATCGCATCAGATCTGCCATCTCTACATCGTTATTGCTGTAGTCAGCTTCCGTTACTGGGATTTTCTCTTGTGCCAAAGCAGAAAGACTGAAAACCAAAAGAGCTATAGTTAATAATTTTTTCATGTGTTTAAAATTGATTTGAATTGGCCACATGGAATCTCGCATGGTTTATTATCATTCCAATTTGTGTTGTTCGCAACATGCTCGATTTCATCAATCAGGAATTAATCATTCTGTCTTCTATTGTCCTCTCCACCCTACGCATTCTGACGCGTACAGTTGCGATCCAGGAGCCTAAGAGTGTCCATCCAATAATCGCAGGATAGAAAACCGCCCGAAGTTTGGAATCTAAATCATAGGCATTGAAGCCTGGATTTCCACCATTTCCTGGGTGTAAACTGTCTGTTAATCTTGGTAATACGAAGATAAGAGGAATAAAAGCCGCAAAGGCGAATATGTTATAAATGGCTCCGATTCGAGCTCTCTGCTGA
>Ga0123337_10000163_pt1 | contig 131629 bp, 124 predicted proteins | sample frozenSSSSmetaG_FD_89792 | JGI IMG/M metagenome (GOLD analysis project Ga0123337, IMG submission 89792) | Glacier valley bacterial and archeal communities from Borup Fiord, Nunavut, Canada, to study Microbial Dark Matter (Phase II) -... | ecosystem: Environmental > Aquatic > Freshwater > Ice...
CTGTGGTTCGCGATGCTCGGCGTGAAATACGTAGGTCATGACGGCGGCAAGAAACTCCTCACCATGCTTGCGACCACTGTCGCAGAGCTGGTCCCGGTCGTGAATGCTCTCCCTGCTGTTACTGCAGGAGTACTCGGCGTCATCGTCCAGACACGTATTGAAGATGCTCGAAGGAATGCGGGCGGAAAAGTAACTCCTCGCACGGCCATGGCTGCTGCGAGACTTATGAAAATGAAAGCTGCTCGTTCTAAACGAACTGACAGTGCCCGTGACTCAAGAGAATCTGAGCAGCAAACAAGGCACTCTCCTCCAACAAACACTACTAACCCTGAGTGAGGCAGTATTCTTACCCAGGTATCCAGAGAGAAGTTTGATAGTGCGCGGTATACTAAATGCATGATACGCGCCGTGCTCCTACTACTGCTTGTAGCTACCTTCGGTATTTCTGTTAACGCGCAGGGTATTTCTAGTGGTGATGCACTGAGTCTCGTTATCGCCCCTCAGTATCCGCGCCCGTACCAGACCGTAACCATCGCACCAAGAAGCTCTCAGATTGATCTCTCCTCAAGCAATGTGCGCATCTCTGTAAATGGCACCAATGTGTATGAAGGAAGCGGGACGCAGGCGACAAGTGTCCGCGCCGGAGCCCTGGGAGAGCGCACCACAGTTGTCGTTACTGTTACTGATCCTGCTGGCGGGGTGTACACGAAGACCCAGGTCATTAGGCCTGCTGAGGTCTCGCTCGTCATTGAGCCTGCATCTACGGCTCATCCGTTCTATCAGGGCGGGGGATTGGTAGCGTCTGAAGGTCGCGTGCGGCTTGTCGCTATTCCAGACCTTCGTACTGCACCTGGCACCCGTCTTCCAGCCTCCTCACTCGTATATACCTGGAGACTTGGAAGCCGCATACTTACCGATTCTTCTGGCATCGGCAGGTCGACCCTTATCGCAACGGCACCTGTCCGCTATCGAAATGCAGACATTACCGTGACCGTCACGAGTCCTGACAACACGCTCGTTGGGGAGGCGAAGACCGTTATCTCGGCGGTTGATCCGGTCGCACGTATCTATCGGAATGATCCACTCCTCGGTCCTAATTTTGATATCGCGCTATCCGGAGCATTCTCAATGCCCGACACCGAAGCAACTTTCCGTGCGGTTGGATACTTCTTTGCCGTTCCTCCGGTCTTCGCATGGACCGTTAACAACAATACTAACGGGACGGACAAGGACATCACCGTCCGCGCGACCGGAAACGGGAAGGGGACCGCCCGTATCGGCGTCACTGCGACCGAAACGGAGACCCGAAGGAATGCCGGGAGCCAGTTAACAGTTGATTTTGGTTCTTCTACGGGATTCGGATTCTTTGGCCTATAACACTATGAAATACCTCGCTTTTCTCGTACTTTTCCTCGGACTGCCGCTCCTTGCTTTGGCGCAAGGGAATACCAGTACCGAATTTGTGCCTCTTACGAATATTCCGTTCCTCACAGAGACAGGAAATGCGTTCAGCCTCGAGACATTCCTTAACGGCCTATACCGCATAAGCATCGGCATTGCTGCTGTTGTGGCGGTGCTTCAGATCATGCGCGCCGGCATCATGTATATGGGAGGGGACAGCGTTACGGAGAAGAAGGAGGCCAAGAATCTTATCGCGCTCTCTATCGGAGGACTGATCCTCGTGCTTTCTCCTGTTATTGTGTTCTCTATCATCAATCCAGAGATCCTTTCCCTTAAGATTGGGAATATAGACGCCTTGGCACCGACTACTCTGTCTGAAGAAGCGAGGAACAATACTCTTTCTACTGAACCTGGGATTAGTGCCGCCGCAAGAGATAGGTGTACCGGCCAAGGAGGAACACCGGTATACACCTGCACTCCCAAGACCGGCGGAATAGGCCGTGTCGTATCGATAACTGACACCTGTTCCTCAACAGAGAACGCAACAACTGTTTGCAGAAGAACTGAGACGACCCCGGACCCGGGACTGTGTACAGCGTATGGAGCCGTAACCGCAAGCAATGGCCAAACCTGTAATGCGGAGCAAGGACTTAGACAGATTAATGCCTCCTGCTGTAGTGGTCTTTCCAATGGTGCAGTCTGTTGCGGCAAACAAAAAACAACTAATGAAATGTATTCGTGGAAAGGAGAATTCCAGGAAGGAGCATGCTCAATTAGGTCTGCTACGTGTCCTACCCAAGCCCTGAAAGGTGGGCCACACCAAGACAAGGCAGCATGCCTGCGCGACATGGAAACCACTGTTCCAGACGGATACGTTCTGAAAGGTCTTGCGCAGTGTACGTGCAATAACACCATCGGAGAGCAGCCTACTGGTGCATGTCCTCCAAATTAATTATGAACCGTCGCCTTCTCATCACCATCGCAAGCATCATCGTTGTCCTCGGACTTCTGGTTGGTGCGTATTATCTGTTCTTCTCAAACGGAGCAACCCTTTCGGTAGGGGAGCCCGGAGACCTGTTTGGCTCAAGTGATGACCGAGCAGCTTCTGAACTTCTTGGCCCAGACGGGCAACCAATCCAGGGAGCAGGAACCGTTGTGGCCCCGAGGCTTATCCGTATCAGCGATGCTCCCGTAGGGAAGGGAGCACTCGCGCTCTTCATCCCGGAAGTACCTGCACCCGCGTCTTCAACCGAGCCTGCGATTCCTGCAGATGTGGAGGTGCGCTTCATAGAACGCCAGAGCGGGAACATCTACGCGTTCCGTGTCCATGACCGTGTTCTTACACGCGTAAGTAACCGTACGCTTCCAGGTATCCAGGAAGCCGTGTGGGCCTCAGACGGGTCACGCGCATTCGTCCGTTACCTCTCCCGTGCGGCGGATGGAGTAGAACATGTTGATACATATGCGCTCCCGAGCGACGGGGGAGACGGATACTTCCTTGAGAAGGATCTCGAGCAGGTAGCGGTGCGGGGCACGAGCACTGTATTCTCCCTTCTTCCGAGCACCTCGGGCTCTATCGGATCTCTTTCAGATCTTGATGGGACGAGTGTTCGCACCCTCTTCACCTCCGCCCTCTCTCGCATGCGCGCAGGGTTCTCGGGAGGTGATATCGTAGCGACCACAAAAGCGTCTATAGGGCTCGATGGGTATTCATTCCTTGTCTCGGGTACTACGGGAACTTTTACACGCATCCTAGGACCATTGAGAGGCCTTTCCGCGCTTCCTAATACGGAAGGAACGAGCGTTCTCTATAGTTATGTAGATCGTGGACGAGTGTATCTACAAACTCTTGATCTTGCTACGAGAAACGCCGTAGCGCTTCCACTCTCAACATTCGCCGACAAGTGCGCGTGGGCAACAGGGGGCCGCGCTGTATATTGCGGAGTACCAACAGCCCTGGCCGGAAACATGCCAGACGATTGGTACCAAGGTGCCGCAACGTTCTCTGACCGCATCTGGCGCATTGATCTTGATACGCGTCTTGCAACTCTCGTCGTTGATCCCGGGCAAGTGGCTGACGTAACGATCGACGCGATTAATCTCACGCTCGATCCGGAATCAGACACGCTCGTGTTCACGAACAAGAAAGACGGTACGCTCTGGGTGTACGATCTCTAGAACCTAGATACGAAAAGAGCCCGTATATACGGGCTCTTTTCCTTTATACGACCTCGGGAAGCGTCGCTTTCTTCCGTCGGATGATGAATTCCTGGAGCACCCCGACGAGGTTGCTCGTTATGAAGTAGAGCGCGATAGCAACGGAGGTATAGTACGCCGCGATACCAATGAAGATAGGAAGAACGAAACGCATCTGCATCGCGAGTGCTCGGCCGAAGTCTGCCTGCATATCGGTTCCCGCAGGCTTCGTGCTCTTTTCCGGAACCGGTATGGCGTAGAAGCCGTACACAAACTGAGTGAGGGCTGCGAGAGCTGCAAGCGTGATGCTTGCTCCCGTCACCGCGAAGATGCCGAGGAATAAAGGAGAAATTGCGAGAGGCGCTGGGACGAATGAGTAGAGAATTGCAGTATCAACCGTAAGAAGTGCCTTGTTGTTGAACACCCAGTACAGGGAGATAACGATAGGGAGCTGGATGAGGAGCGTAACGATTCCCGCGAACGGGTTTACGCCGTACTTCTTATAGAGTGCGAACATCTCCCGAGCCTGTCCTTCTTTATCATCCTTAAGCTCCTCCCGGACGCGCTTCATCTCAGGCTCAATAGCCTTGATCGCGCGCTGAGTACGGAGCGCTGCGAATGAAAGAGGCATCAGAATCACCTTTACGATGAGGGTGGCAGCAACCACAGCTAACCCAATATCCTGCCCGGGCAGAATATCCGTAAGGAACATCAAAAGATTATAGATCGGCGTGTAGAGAACAGTATGGAAGAAGGACATCATGTGAGGCTAGTTTACCGTACTTAGTCTAAAGGAGGCAGGGTACGGGCAAGGAGTTCGGTGAGTTCCTTGGAGAGAGTAGGGAAGTCGATGTCTCCCGCTCCGGGGCGTGCGTAGACGATAACCGCCTTTGAAGAGAGGCAATACGGACGTAGTACTGAAAGCACACGGCGCTTAAGGAGGTGCCTAGAAACCGAGAGTTTTGCTACCTTTTTTGACACAACGACAGCACACCCACCTTTTTCCTTGGTCTCACGGATAGAGAGGGAGAAATGAGTGCTGACGGCCCGTTTTTCGGGCCCTATAGGCGCAAAATGCGCCCGAGAAAGGCGCATAAGGCGGTTCAACATTAGACAGTGAGCTTCGAACGACCCTTGCGACGACGACGCAATAGTACGGCACGTCCCGTAGGAGTACTGGTTCGAGCACGGAAGCCGTGCGTACGCGCGCGCTTACGCTTTTTCGGCTGATAGGTGCGCTTTGGCATATGCACAGGATATTAACAGGTTGACGGGAAGGTAGCAAGGAAACGCCTCACGAGGGGCCTGGTCGCGCATTTCTAAAAGGTCCGTATACTAATCACAACAATGAATCGTCTTGATGCACGCGAGCTCTGGGAATACACCCTCACACAGATAGAACTATCTATCTCACCCGCTAATTTCAACACCTGGTTCCGTGACAGCTCTATCGTAAAGATTGAAGAGGGAATTGTGTACATCGGCGTACCGAGCCAGTTCTTCCGCGACTGGTACTTGAAGAAGTTTCATATGCTCCTTCTTAAGATTGTGCGTGGTGTCTCACACGAGTACCGCAATATTGAGTACATGATCGTGAAGGACGACCGTAGGAAGCCAAAGGAAGTACGCAGACAGCCGCAGCAGACGGTTGAGATGCCGCTTGATGAGTTCTACATCAACAAGAGTGACGGACTTAACCCGCGCTATACCTTTGAGACATTCGTCGTGGGCTCGTTCAATGAACTTGCTCACACTGCGGCCCAGGCAGCGCTTAAGCGTCCCGGCATCATGTACAACCCTCTGTTTATCTACGGAGACACCGGAAGAGGGAAGACGCACTTGATCCAAGCAATTGGAAACCAGTTTAAGAAGCTGTACCCCGGCCGCAAAGTGTTCTATTTAACGGCTGAAACATTCGCCCAGGACTACACGAACTCGATTCAGGCAGGAAATACCAATAGATTTAAGGAGAAGTATCGCCAGTACGATCTTTTGATCATGGACGATATCCAGTTCTTTGCTAAGAAAGAAAAGACTCAGGAAGAACTCTTCCATCTCTTTAACGCACTCTACGACAACAACAAGCAGATCCTGTTCTCTTCTGATAGAGCACCAGCAGCAATCCCTGATATTGCTGATCGCCTTCGTGGACGCTTCTCAGCAGGTATGTCTATTGATATCGGAGAACCAGACACCGAGAGCCGTATGGCTATCGTGCGCAAGAAGGCTGCTGCAAACGGGGTATACCTCTCAGACGAGGTTATCGAACACATCGCGACTTCTATCTCAGGCTCTATCCGAGAACTCGAGGGCGTTATCAATAGTGTGGTCTGCCATACCCAGGTTAAAGGAGTTCCACCTGACCTCGCTGAGGTTCGTCATTCTCTTCGCTCATTCGCCCGTCCTCAGAAGACAGTGTCTGTGAAGCATGTTGTATCAAAGGTTGCTGAGTTCTATGGCATTGATGAGGAGAGTATCTATGAGAAGACACGCCGGAGAGAAGTAGTGCGTCCACGCCAAGTGATCATGTACATCCTTCGTGAGGACTTTAGCGTCTCGTACCCAACCATTGGCTCTAAGCTTGGAGGCCGCGACCACACGACCGTTATCCATTCGTGCGAGAAAGTGAAGAGGGAGGTGCTTGTCGATCCTGACCTCGCTAAAGAGATCCAGGACATTAGAAGCCTGTTGGTATAGTTGTGGATAAGCCTATGGATAACCTTCGGAAAACTACGGGGATATGCAGGGGAAAGAAGGGTTTCAGAGCGTCTACATTTTCACTATCCCCAGATCGTCTCGTTCAAACGAGATTGTCATCAACAGGATGTTTCAAGGTGAAGAGGGCAGAGGTGCTTCGTTTAGAAGGTAAAAGGGGTTGTCCCCGGTGTCCACACCCCTAATAATAGAACTATGATTATTACTTTAGATAAAAAAGAATTCTCAGAGGGAGTGCAGGCTGTTGCACGCTTTGCAGAGAGACGAAGCGGTACCCTTCCCGTACTTGCAGGCATCGCTATCATTGCAGGTGATGACGGCATCAAGCTTCGTGCGACGAATCTTGAGACCGGTGTCGACCTTCGTGTTGAAGGCACGATAAAGAGTCCTGGTGTCGTGGCGCTTCCGGCAAACACTCTTCGCGACATAGCCTCGTCACTTTCAGGTTCAGGTACTCTTACACTCGAACACTCAGGAGACACGGTACTCGTAACAACGGGAAATGGCCGTAGCACCCTCAAGACCCTCACGGCGGAGGATTTCCCTACACTTCCACTCCCCGAGTCCCCACGTGCTAAATTTGAGCTTCCTGGTGCACTTCTCCGTTCTCTTGTGAATGCGGTATCGCCGTACGCATCGGTATCAACCGTTCGTCCTGAACTAGCCTCCGTTCTTCTTAAGAGTGAAGGAAGTACTCTAACGGCCGTTGCGACCGATTCATTCCGTCTTGCGGAGAAGAAGATCTCTCTTTCAAAGCCGGTTGAACCATTCTCAATGCTCATTCCAGCGAAAAACGCGATCGATATTATGCAGACGCTTCCTGACGAGACTATTGAAATCTCTGTAGATGAGCACCAGTGTGCGTTCTTCTGGAAGAAGGGTGTTCTTACGACTCGTCTTGTTACGGCAAACTATCCTGACTACACCCAGATTATTCCGAAGAGTTTCGTATCTGAAGCAACGGTTCTTAAGAAAGACTTCGAAGCGGCGCTTAAGCGTACCGCTATCTTCTCTGACACCTTCCAGAAAGTACGTCTTGGTCTTGATGCGGGAGCTAAATCTGTAGCGCTCTCCGCACAGAATGCAGATGTTGGAGATTCAAACGAATCTATTCCAGCGGCCATTAATGGAGAGGCAGTTGAACTATCGTTTAATCATCGCTATCTTTCAGCACCAATCTCAAGTATTGCTACAGAAAGTATTTCTCTTTCAGCGAGCGGTATTGGACGTGCAATGGTTATGCGTGGAGCAGGGGACACATCATTCTTGTACCTCGTGATGCCGATGAACCAGTAGGTTGTATGGCACCAGGAAAAATACTTCTCCAGCGATTCAGGAATGAGAAAGGAGAGGACATATATGTGCGAGCAAAAGAAGAACCTCTCCTTAGAGAGCCCGGCATTCTTTTGTATGTTGCGAGACCTGACCAAGACATGGAAATGCACATAACAAAAAAGGAGGCGCAGGAACTTTCCAAACTTCTTTCAAGCATTCTTAAGTCGGGTCGATAAGTAAAAGAAAAGAGCCGCGCGCGTGCGGCTCTTTTCTTTTATTTAATTGTCGTTGTTTCTATTCCTCCTTCGCTCTTCTCGATCAAGATCTCTCTGTTCCTGTTCGCTCAGTTCCTCAACAGGTTCTGTGCTTGAGGCATTCTGCATAGCAGTTATACCAGCGCCCCACATAAGAATTGGTGTTTCCCAGTAGTTAAGCTGAGGATCGCTATATGGATTTGCAGGAGGCCCTCCTTGAGGATTGTTCTTGTCTGTAAGGAGAAGAAGAGAGTGATAGATCACCTGACCCTGAAGAACAGCAGGTACTCCTTCAGGAATTGGCGGTGGCTCTGCAAAGAATTCCTTTGGCTGCTTTGCGAGTGCGACATCCATAAACGCGCGCCACATTGGGGCAACAATGTATCCGGCGATTTCCTTAACCATCGGAGAGTTGTCGTTGTTTCCGGCCCATGCCGCAACTGCAATAGTAGGGGAGTATCCAACCGTCCACGCGTCGCGTGACTCGTTTGTTGTACCGGTCTTCGCGGCTACATCGTAGTCAGTGAAGGCAAGTGGGTTCACAGGATTATACGAAGGAATACGAGCCTGATTGTCAGACATGATGTCCTGCATTTGGCGCGCAACACCAGCATCAATCGCTTGCTGAGGAGCTGCCTCAAACTTCTTAATAACCTTGCCCTTCATGTCGCGAATCTCAAGGATACCGACGGGTGGATTGCGCACACCATCATTCGCAAATACTCCCATAGCACTCGCTATTTCAAGAGGGGATACTTCGGCCGCGCCAAGTGCGAATGAGAGGCCGTAATCCTTTGCAGTACCTAGGGTGCTAATACCCATGCGTGTTGCGAGGTTAATCACGTTATCAACGCCTGCAAGGTAGAGAACCTTAACCGCTGGAATGTTAATAGACTGCGCGAGTGCGGTGCGGAATGTCATGGGGCCACGGAACTTCAAGTCGTAGTTCTGAGGCGCGTAACAAGGTGCCGTGCTATTTGAGACATCAGTCGGAGCACACGCTGTTGAGAACTGAGTCGGTACATCGAAGATAACAGTTTCTGGGGTGTAGCCGCGCTCAAGTGCAGTCGCGTACACAAACGGCTTAAACGCTGAACCTGGCTGGCGAGGCGCTACTGCGACGTTATAGCTTCCAGGAATCTCGGTATCGAAGTAGTCACGAGAACCAACCATAGAGAGAATCTGTCCGGTCTTTGGATCAACCGCTACAAGCGCTGCATTACTTGCGTTGAACCGTGTGGTGTTTGAAAGTGCATACTCTTTAACAATAGACTGTGCCGTGTTCTGAAGATCGGTATCAAGCGTCGTTATGACGGTGAGACCTTGTGTAACCACTTCAGGTCCATACATCTCCTCGAGCTGCTGCTCAATGTAGAAGACGAAGTGTGGCGCAATAATTGAGTTGTTCTGCTGACGACTAAATACCACTTCGTCATTTTGTGCCGCCGTCATTTCGTCCTCAGTGATGTATCCAAGAAGTTCCATACGCTCAAGAACATAATTCTTTCGTATATCGAGGTCTTCACGGTTGTTTCCGTAGGGAGAGTAATAGGTCGGAAGCTGAGGAATAGCAGCAAGGTAGGCGGCCTCAGCAAGGGTGAGATCATTTGCGCTCTTTCCAAAGAACGCACGACTCGCTACCTCAGCACCATAGAGCGTGCCGCCGTACGGCGTTACGTTGAAATAGAACTCAAGAATCTCGTCCTTGGTGTAGCGCTGCTCAAGCTTCCAGGCGAGTACCCATTCCTGGAACTTACGAATAGGACTTTTCACGCCCGATAGAATAGTGTTCTTAACAACCTGCTGGGTGATGGTTGAACCGCCCTGTGCAAACGAGAGGGTCTTAATGTCTATCCATATCGCACGAGCAACCGCGGTGAGGGATACGCCACTGTGGTTGTAGAAATCAGAGTCCTCAATAGCGATAGCGGCCTTCTGAAGATTTGGAGATATCTCTGTAATCGGCACCACGTTACGCCTAACGTCATGGTTGAGGTCGTATAGAACCGTCTTTCCTTCGCGGTCATAAATCTTTGTAGACTGCGCTACTTTGCGAGAATCAAATGAATTGAGGTCTGGAATCGGTGTAAGAGCTGCCCAGAGAATACCAACCCCTCCAAGAAGCATGCCGGCACCAATGGCAATAAAGACGATCCGCAAGAACGGATGAGGAGTTTCTATATACGAGCGGAGATCAAGGTTCTTTTTGGATCGTTTCTTCATGATTTTCATATGCTATCACGAAGAACGGCCCCGAGGTGGGGCCATTCATTTAGATCAATGTAGGATCTTCTTCCGCATCTTCTGAGTCCTCCTCGTCATCGTCGAGGTCATCCTCATCTTCCTCCGCTTCTTCCTCGTCTAGAACATCTTCGTCTGCGCCCAAGAGCTCGTCGTCCATGATCATGGTACGGAAAATTACGTTTATCATGCTTGCGCAATGCGCGAAGCTTATCTATTTGAACAGACCAAAGACTCTTTGCAAACCGTTTCTATGAAGGACGTGTGGACAATGCACAGATCGCAAGAGCAATAGCGTCTAATTCATCATCAAGACGCTTCTTTACAGGAAGAGTTATGAGTCGAGGAATCATGAGCGCCACTGATTTCTTGTCAGCATTTCCGTACCCCGTAACCGCAAGCTTCACTTGTTGCGGAGAATGTTCGGACACAGAAAGCCCTGCCTCAGCAGCAGCTGAAAGGGCAGCGCCTCTGGCCTCTGCTACACCAAGTGCTGTCTTCTTGTTATTGGTGCTCCAGAACAAGCTCTCAATGGCTACGTGGTCGGGATTATATTCGATGATAGCTTCAGCAACTGCCTCATGGATAACAGCAAGACGCTCCTCAGCGGCTCCCTTTGGAGGAAGTATGCACTCACTCCATACGAATCGAGGTCTCGAGGGATCACCCTCAAGAATCGCAAGTCCCATGCGGTCGTATCCTGGATCAATAGCGAGAATGCGCATTACTAATCGCTCTCGTTATCTTCGTAGCCACGAGCGTTCGTAAAGACACGCTGAATATCATCATTCTGATCAATAAGGTCAAAAATCTTTCCAAGGGCTTCTTCGTCCGCTTCGGACAAGTCCATAAGAGGTTCGTTCGGAGTGAAGGATCCGTTTGGAAACTTCGTGAACGCCCACGCTGCCGATCCTTGGGCACCGAGCTCAAAGCCACTCTTGGTGATGAGGTGCTTCATCTCTTGAGTGATGCGGTTGGTGTTGTCAGTTAGAGCGTCAACGATAATGGCAGTGCCGCCCGGGCCGTACCACTCATAGACTACCTGTGTAAGATCTCCTGCATCTTTTGATGCGCCCTTTGCAACCGCGCGATCGATACTATCTTTCGGCATGTTTATAGCTTTCGCGCGCGCGATGGCAGTAGCGAGGCCCGGAACACTAACCGCCCCTCCTGCTTTCTTTGATTCCAGTGCAATAAGTTTTGAGAACCTGCCAAACGCCTGTGCACGCGCGCCATCAGCAGCACCTTTCTGCCTCTTTATCTGCGACCATTTACTGTGTCCTGACATATCCGTAATTATACCAAATTTGGCTTAGCTTCAGGTGTGGTGCGTATACTTTGTATATGAAACACGTCTTTCAATCCGTAAAAACTCTTAAAGAAGAAGGGAAGCTCCATACGCGTCTCGTATTCCAAATACGGCTGCTCACTACCATTTCTGCCGTGCTTCTCGCGGTGGTCGCGTACCAAGTGTTTGTGCACGGTATTGATCTAATGCTTACGCTCGGTATCGCAACACTAGGATTTATTCTCGGACTGTTTATCTTCTCGAAGATGAACAAGCTGGTATGGAACGAGGAAGAAGAGGTTATCAAAACCGGACGAATGGAGATTCTTGGTTTTGTGGTGCTTGCTCTCTACATCGCATTTGAGATTGGACTCCGCACCGTTCTGAGCAATGAATTCCCAGGATCGTTTGCCGCGATCGCATACCTTCTTGCCGGCATGGGAAGCTCACTCCTTGGTCGCTCTCTCGGTACACTTGTAGCGATACGTAAGCTCGACAAGCACGAAGGCATTGCGAGCTAGAATCCCTTCAGGTATTCCTTACCTTTCTCGGTGAGAATGCGACCTCGTGGAGAGCGTTCAACAAATCCTAAACGAAGGAGATAGGGCTCATACACTGACTCAACGGTGTCAGGGTCTTCATGGAGTGCGGACGCAAGTGCACGAATACCTGCAGGACCGCTCTTAAACGAATCACGTAGGGTCGTGAGATAGCGCTGATCATCTTTGGTAAGGCCAAGGGCATCAATACCAAATAGTTCGCACGCAAGATCTGCTACTTCTGCAGAGAGTGCGAGTTCTGAAACTTCCGAATAGTCACGGACACGCTTAAGAAGTGCGTTTGCTACACGAGGCGTTGCGCGACTTCGTGCAGCGACACGTTCGATAACTTCTTCAGGTGCATTAAGTCCAAGTACTTCTGCAGAGCGACGAATAATACTTCTCAAGTCGTGATCATTATAGAAATCGAGCTGATACACACCACCTCCAAAGCGAGAACGAAGGGGAGCTGAGAGTTGGGCCATGCGGGTCGTCGCGCCAACGAGCGTGAATGGGGGTAGGGCGAGCTCAACCGTGCGTGCAGACGGACCTTTCCCAAGAATAATATCCAAAGACCCGGACTCGAGGGCAGGGTAAAGCAACTCTTCTACCTTTGAAGAGAGTTGGTGGATCTCGTCGATGAAAAGCACAGTCCCGGGCTCAAGGTTCGTGAGGATTGAGGCCAGATCAGCGGCACGCTCGATAGCGACGCCAGACGTTGACTTCAAAGGAGCCTCTAAAGAAGCTGCAACGAGGTGGGCTAGAGTGGTCTTTCCAACTCCTGGAGGCCCATAAAAGAGGATGTGCTCGGGCATGTCGCCACGCTTCTTGGCGGCCTCTAAAACGATAGAAACATTGGCTTTTACGTGACCTTGACCTACATAATCATCCCAGACAGAAGGTCTGAGGGCCGCATCAAGTGCTTGGTCACGAAGCCTGGGTATCTCGAGGGGGCTTGACATAAAGTTGCTCTGTGCTAACATTCTATCACACCGGCTCTTTCATAAGGGCCGATTTTCTTTTTACATCGCACATAGCACCCTCTAGGCAAGGCTTGACGGCTTCAGGGCGTTTCCCCAAGGATCTTCTGGTTCCGAGCTTGTTCTCGGCGCGCTGGGAGTCCCCTCAGGCGACACGTCCGCCTTTCCATTGCGGAAAGGAGTGCCTGGAGGGTACTGCGTACGATCTCGAGAGAAGACGCACAAACAAAACACACGCTACGGCGTGTGTTTTGCGTTATTATCGTACCGAATCTGTATTACTATAGGGCTATGACAACTCAAGACCCTGTTGCTTCCTACAGGGAAGCGGAAGATCTGCTCGTACAAGAGCACCTAGACACAACAAGGTCGATTGAAGAGGATGCGCGCGCGCTCCAGGCTACTATCGCGCACCGCACCGATCAGGAGAAGCGCGTGTCAGTACTCGACAGACTTTTTAAAAGAAACGTATGAGTTTCGAACAACCCGCAGACAGTACTCTCGAGACGGACGAATCCTATTCTTCGACCGGAGAGTTTATCGAACGAGCATCACAGCATGAAGCACGCATGGCAAGCAATGAAGCCGAGGTCTCTCGTATGATCGATAGCATTCATCCAGAAACTCCGAACGACCACGAACTTCTCGCTCGACTGAAGGAACGCGCTGCAGACCTCGCGGGTCCTCGTCACGATCTACGTCTTGCAGCTCAGGCAGCAGCACTCTCTGTTGCCCTGCACGGCATTATCGATCACAAGGAAGGTGTCTCATCCGGAGGACAAGAAGCGCACATCGCAGGGATGCTTTCACAGAATCCAGAACTCGCAGAAATGCTTATACGAGGCGTGCTTTCTGCAGCACAAAATCTCGAATCACATGCGCACGTACATAGCGAAGGGGATTCTGGTTCGCGTCTCGCGGAAGAAGCAAAAAACGTACTGAGTGAGATGGAGAAGTCAGATCAGAAGCTTGTGCAAGGACTTGCATTGCGAACCGCAGAGCGCGTCGCTCGTGCGGTGGTGAGTGCCAGCACTCTTGGGGTTGGCGGAATCGTATACGACTCGCTAAAGGACGTCTATCAAAGTATTCGGGCGCGAAACGAGGCACGAGCAAAAAGAAATAGTCTCCTGATGTCTTCTTCGGCACTTGCGTAAACTCTAGTCTCTCGGGAGATCAACCACTCTAAACACCTCATCAAGAGAGGTCTCTCCTGCAAGTGCTTTAAGAACGCCGTCTTGTGCCATGGTTAGGAATCCTTGGCGACGAACAGACTTCGCAATATCTCCTTCGCTTGGATTCTCGCGAAGCAGGTTTCCTAACTCGTCGTCCATAAAGATTGCTTCGTAGAGACCCGTGCGCCCTTTGTACCCAGTACTCCCTTCGGTCTTTGGATCTGGAATCCATAGGGTATCGAGAGACAGGGGAGCAAGAGAGGGATCACTCAGTGTTGAAAGTACTTTCTGCATAAGTACTTTCTGCTCCTCAGTAGCAGGAATTTGCTTCTTCTCCTCGGGATTAAGGGTGCGCACGAGACGCTGTGCCATAGCAACTGAAATAGCGGATGCGAATGTCTTCGGATCAACCCCAAGATCAACAAGACGAGGGAAGGTACCCGCTGCGTTATTGGTATGAAGGGTAGAGAACACAAAGTGTCCGGTGAGCGCTGCTTGCACAGCAGTTTCTGCAACTTCTCCGTCGCGCACCTCTCCCACCATAATCACATCAGGATCCTGACGAAGCACAGAACGGAGTCCCGTTGCAAAGGTGTACTCAGTTCCTTTGGTTTGTGTCTGTACGATACCGGGAAGGTGATACTCAATTGGATCTTCAATCGTTACGATCTTAATCTCTGGAGTATGGATATAACGGAGGAAGGAATAGAGTGTTGTTGTCTTTCCGGAACCCGTTGGTCCCGTAACAAGAAGCATGCCCGTAGGACGTCTTATCTCAGCCGTTAAACGAGCGAGAAGATTGCTTCTAATGCCAAGCTTCTCAAACGAAACTCCGAGAATTCCTGGGTCAAGAATACGGAGCACAAACGACTCACCATATGCCCCTGGAATAAGAGAGGTACGAATCTCCACCTCACTATCGCCAACCGGAACAGAGAACCTTCCATCCTGCGCGCGATCTCTAACGTTTATCTTGAGTCCGGACAATAATTTAATGCGAGACGAAAGGAGATTGTACGTATGGGCGTCAAAGGTGTAGACGTCCGTAAGCTGTCCATCAAGACGTAGACGCAAGCGAATACCGGTCTCTTCTGGCTCAAGGTGTACATCAGACGCCTTAAGAGAGAATGCGGTTGCAAGTACAAACTCAAGAACACGGGACACTTGTGCACGAGCACCAGCAGTCAGGGTGCTATCAAGTTCAGTACGAAGTGCGTCGACACCTGTAAGCGAGTCACGTAACTCTTTAAGTTCATCACCTCGAATATCAAAGACACCTGCCTTGCTCTCGCTTGCGAGCGAGAGTTCTGTGTAACGAAGATACGCCTTATCAAGAGACTTCTTTGATACAAGAAACCGAGAAAGAATGAACCCGTTTGCTTCAAGTGCATGCTCGATTTGTGCGAGTGCGGCATTGCTCGGATTGCGTAGTGCTATCGAGATATGTTTCCCGGTCTTTTCGAACGCCACTACTTCGGCTTCACGCGCTTCTTTCTCAGGAATAATTCTTAACGCATCAACGTTAATCGGCATGATCGTGAGATCGGTGTATGTAAATCCGTACTTTTCAGAGAGAACACGTGCAAGATCTTCTTCCTCTTGTGTGCGCACTGACGCAAGCTTTGCGTCTTCAGCGTCCGTATCAAAATGTGCAGGCATGAGACCATAATACATTGCCGGAAAGCGCGTTCCTACCGTACTTGGTACAATAGATGTATGAGACAGGCGCGAATCCTCGAAAGCCTAGAAGCGCTCGAAACAGAAGCGCGAACGTTTGCGTCTGACCTCGTGCCTCATACTGAGCACGCAACCCTCGTAACACTGTCGGGAGACCTTGGGGCAGGGAAGACCACCTTCACCCAGTCTGTAGCGAAGGAACTTGGTGTGAGTGAACACGTCACAAGTCCCACGTTTGTACTCGCTAAGTCCTACGCTCTTCCGAACAGTGCTTTTAAGAAGTTAGTACACATCGATGCGTACCGTCTTACCGAAGGGAAGGATCTCGTACCGCTCGCGTTCGATGAAATCATGAGTGATGCCAGCACGCTCGTGCTTCTCGAATGGCCAGAGATGGTTGCAGACAAGCTTCCAAACACTGACATCGCGATAACTCTTTCTGTACTCGACATAAACAGTCGTTCAATTTCCTATGCCTAAAACATCACCCAAGAAGGCGACTCGTCTTGTACTGCTAGATTCGCACGCGATTATTCACCGCGCGTACCACGCACTTCCTGACTTCACTGCTCCCGACGGACAGCCAAGTGGTGCGCTCTACGGCCTGTCTTCAATGCTCCTTCGCATCGCAACGGACTTAAAGCCAGACTATATCGTTGCGTGTTACGATCTCCCGAAACCAACAGTGCGCCACGAAGCGTATGCAGACTACAAAGCATCACGTTCTGCGATAGATGACGCGCTCATTACTCAACTCAACACCTCTCGGAATGTATTCAAAGCATTCTGTGTGCCAATCTATGAGAAGGAGGGGTTTGAAGCTGATGATATTCTCGGCACCATCGTAGAGAAACTAAAAGACGATGACATTGAAATCATCATTGCATCTGGTGACATGGACACGATGCAGCTCATTACCGGAAAGAAAGTCCAGGTCTACACTCTTAAGAAAGGACTAAACGATACGATCCTGTATGACGAGGCTGCAGTTGTTGATCGCTATGGATTCGCACCGGATCGCATTGCTGACTACAAAGGTCTTCGTGGAGATCCTTCAGACAACATTAAGGGTGTGCCGGGCATTGGAGAGAAGATAGGTACTGAACTCATTCAGAAGTTCGGTTCCGTTGAAGACCTCTACAAGGTTATTAAGAAAGATGAAACCGCACTTCTGGCTGCCGGTATAAAGCCTCGCATCCTCAATCTTCTTAAAGAACATGAGGAAGATGCGCGATTCTCAAAGAGCCTCGCAACCATAAGGCTCGATGCACCCATCTCTTTCTCTCTTCCTCCAAAAGAATGGCGAGACACTATTTCAACAGAGAAGCTTCTCGCGCTTTTTGACGAGCTGGGATTTAGATCACTGCGTCCGCGAGTTCGTGGGCTTTTTGGTGGAGAGGATGGAGACGAAGAAATGGAAGACGAAGTAGAAGAGGAGGGAGAAGACATACCCGAGGACAGGCTTACCGAAGCAAAAGCAATGCTCTGGCTTTTATATTCTGATTTCACGAACCCAACACTCGATGACATTCTTGCGTACACCAAAGCAAAGAATTTTGACGAAGCATATGCAGCACTCGAGAAGGGTATTAAAGAAACAGGTCGCCTTCAGGAGCTTTACAACACTATTGAGAAACCGCTTATTGCAGTACTTAACGACATGCACACCTGCGGCGTGCGCATTGATACTGCCGTTCTCGATACACTTCGAAAGACGTATCGGAAAGAACTAGAAACTATTGAGAAGAGAATCTATAAAGCAGCAGGAAGAGAGTTTAATATCAGCTCGCCGAAACAGCTTGGAGACGTGCTCTTTGATGAGATGGGGCTTGGTGCAAAAGGACAGAAGAAGACTGCGACAGGACAACGCTCCACAAAGGAATCCGAGCTCGAGAAGATAAAGGACCTTGATCCTATTGTTGCCGATGTTCTCGAGTTCCGTGGACTACAGAAACTTCTCTCAACGTACATTGAAGCCCTTCCACCCTTGCTTGATGAGGGTAATCGTCTGCACGCGCAGTTCCTCCAAACTGGTGCCGTTACGGGACGTATGGCGAGCCAGAATCCAAACCTCCAGAATATTCCTATTCGTACCGATCGTGGGCGTGCAATTCGAAACGCATTTATTCCACGAGACGGCTTCACACTTGTTGGTCTTGATTACTCACAGATAGAACTACGCCTCGCAGCGATTCTTTCAGGAGACGAGAAACTCACCGCCATCTTTAAGGGTGGGCGAGACGTCCATACCGAAGTTGCAGCAGCAGTGTTTAAGGTTGAGCCTGATCAGGTAGATCGAGAGATGCGTCGCCGAGCTAAGATCATCAACTTCGGCATCCTCTATGGGATGGGAGTTAATGCACTTAAGACTCAGCTCGGCACCTCCGCATCTGAGGCTCATACGTTCTACGATGATTACTTCGAAACATTCGATACACTCGCAAAGTATCTTGAATCAACGCGCGGGTACGCTCGCAAGTACGGGTTCACAGAAACGATGTTCGGAAGACGGCGCCAGTTCCCAGAAATGAAATCACCGCTTCCGTATGTTCGTGCACAGGCAGAACGCATGGCGATTAACGCCCCTATACAGGGAACACAAGCAGATATCATCAAGCTTGCTATGGTGCGCGTTGACGCACTTCTCCGCGAGCTTGGAGCACGCGAGGATGCGCACCTTCTCCTTCAGGTGCATGACGAACTCGTATACGAGATACGTAATGATCGTGTAGAAGAACTCGCGGCACGCATTCGAGAAACAATGGAGCAGGCACTTCCAGAAGCGTTAGCGAACGGTGTTCCGATTCTTGCTGAGGCTAAAGTGGGAGCTGATTGGGGCAACATGGAACTTCTATGATCTATCTTTTCCACGGAACAGATGCGGGAAAGGTTCGTGCAAAAGCATTTGCCTGGGTGGCAGCAGCGCGCGCTAAGGCACCTGACGCGGCCTACATACGACTTCAGGGGGCACAAATAACGGAAGCTGCGCTCAGGGACGCAATCAGTGCGCAGGGCCTCTTCTTTGCGAAGTCTCTCATTCTTCTCGACGACCCATTCTCAGACGAGGGTGCAGGAGAAACTATACTTGCAATGCTCGACGTGCTGGCTGCATCAGAGAATCCTGTAGGTATCGTCGCGCCGAAACTTCTTGCAGCACGCATGAAGAAACTCGAAACCGTTGCCGCAAAGGTCTTTAAGGAAGACGCAGCGCCCAAACGAGAGAGGGGATTCAATAGTGCGCTCGTGAATGCGCTCGGCAGCAAGGACGGCACGGTACTTTGGAAAGAAATTATGAAAGCAGAACGCGAAGGAGATGTGCCAGAAATCACTCACGGACTTTTGCACTGGAAGGCACGGGACATGATGCAAAAAGGTAGTCCTGTATGGGGAAAGAGTGGAGCGCGAGCACTCTCGGTGTCTCTTATAGAAATGGTTTCAGACTCTCGCTCGGGAGATCTGTCGCTCGGTCCTGCACTCGAGCGATTCGCACTGTCTCTGTAAACACTTGGTGCGCCCACCTGGACTCGGACCAGGGACCGTCTCCTTAAAAGGGAGCTGCTCTACCAGCTGAGCTATGGGCGCAAGAACCAATGGTTCGTTCCCTGTTATACCGCTAATACGTATACAGGTCTACCGTCTTTCCTTCACGATCAACAAGCTTCACGGCGTCTCGTCCCGACTTCCACATCTCTTTATCTTCTTCAAGATAGATGCGCCACGTACGTCCATTGAAGCGAGAATCATATCGATGTTTCTCTACACAGCTGTTGTATGTAAGGTATTCGTTGATAAGCCGGTTACATGCGCTCGAGATGTTGTCATCATCGGGCGTTCGGCATGTTGGGGTGCTGTGTACGCGATCGTAGCAACGATCGTCACGAAGCTCGTTTCCGGTGAAGAATCGATCGAACTCGTCGTATGCGGCAGGGCACTGATTCTGAAGAGTGGGGTAGAACGTTTGGTTCTGAGCCAGGTATCCCGTACACATGTTCTCTCTAAACGAGACTCCGTTCGGTGCTTCTCCGGTTGTTATAATCGCGTCCTCTCCGGGAGCAAGAATAATGCGATCAGTATCGTTCACACGCCCGCGTGTAGGAACGGCAGAGCCTTCGGGAATACGTCCGCTCTTTCCTGTAGCGCCCGAGATAAGACGCCACCCGGTTATATCAACTGACTCACTTCCTGACGCGCGAATCGTGACGTACTCCTGATCAGGATCAGTAGCGTTCACCGATCCCGCACCAGAAACCGTAACTTGTCCTCGATAGATAGAAGGTTCGCCAAAGGCGCGAATCTCGGAAGAGTCACGTTGAAGGGACGATAGGGTACTTTCTATATTCGTAATGTTGGACCATATACTGCCGCCGCTATATGAGGTTGCAGATGATCCATAGATCGCATCAGGGGTGCCGTCCCCATATCCAGACTGTACTGAATCAACGTCAGTGATCGGCGTTATGTACGGACCTGCAAACGATATGGGTCGTGTGGTGCCGCCTGTTGCAAACCACAGGATAAAGAAGAATGCGAGGATGCCCAGGAAAAAGAGACCGTCGCCTTTCATAGCCCTATAGTACCAAGTGCTTCATCAATGTATGGAGTTCTTCACGCACCACCTGCGCGTCGCTCCAGGGAGTCTTCGTATCATTCGCTTCCATGATGTAGGGATCGGTCCCCTTGCCGGTGATGAGCACTGCATCTGTTGCGTGTGCAAGAGAGAGCGCATGGGCAATGGCCTCACGCCTATCCATGATTATGGTTGGCTTCTTTTCCATACCATCTGCCATAGCATCAACGATGGCACGTGGATCTTCTTCGTAGGGATCTTCATTCGTAAGAATAACCTCGTCACAGTACGTTTCAGCGATCTTTCCCATCTCAGGACGCTTCCAGGTATCGCGTCCTCCTCCGGTGTTTCCAAGCACGCAGATCTTTCGGCACGGATACGCTTCGTAGAACGCCTTTAGAGAATCAGGAGTGTGCGCGTAATCAACAATGGCTTGGAAGTTCTGGCCTTCTTCAATACGTTCGGTGCGTCCTGGGATACGCTCAAGTGTTGCGAGTGCTTCAGCAATAGTTGGAAGAGGGACGCCAACGAATCGCGCGGCACGAATAACGGCGAGTGCATTCATCACACTGAAGCTTCCGGGGAGTTTCAAGTCAAAACGTACGTTCTCATAGGTGAACGCAACCGTTCCAGGTCCGTGCACCACATCACTCACGTCCTCAAACGAAAAGGGAAGTACTTCTTCTACAGCTAGTGCGAGGAATGGTCCGCTGTGTGCGTCGTCCTTGTTTGCGATGATGGCACGTGGACGCTTTGGAGATCGTGCGAGTTCTTTTCCAATCTCAAGTTTAGCGGCTGCGTAGTTTTCAAAGGATCCATGTGATTCGATGTGTTCCTTCTGGAGGTTCGTAAAGACAAGACCATTTAAATAAAGATAGCGATGACGATGCTGCCTCACGCTCTCAGACGTAATCTCAACAACCGCATGCGTAACTCCTGCCTCTTTCGCGCGACTAAGGAAGTTGTGGATGAAGCCGCGACCTGGCATCGTCATCTTGTAGAGGTTGGGTGTTGAGTCGTCGTTAATCGCAAAACGAATCGTACCCGCAACCGCCGCCTTGTATCCGGCATGACGCAGTACGGTAAATAGCATGTCGGACACAGAAGACTTTCCTTTGGTGCCGGTAACACCGATAACAATCATGTGTCTAGCCGGGAAACCGTAACTTGCCGCAAGAAGAAATGCGAGTGTGCGGTGATAGAGCGGAAGGAAAGGACGGACAATTGAACGCGGAAGGAGCTTCTTAAGGAATTCAATCGCCGTGTTTAGAAGTGCATACATAGTTATTTTGCAGAGAGTGCTGCTTTGAGACGGGCGTCTTTCCCGGTGACCGAGGCAGGAATCTTTCCAAGGGTCGTGCGTGCTTCACGGTCGGTGTAGCCAAGCGCCACGAGTGTATCGAATACTTCTGAGTCATCGCTATCAGGCGCATGACCGGTGCCCACCTTCTCTGAGAGTTCAACCATGAGTTTCTCGGCAGCTTTCTTTCCAAGACCAATCACACGGGTGAGGTAATCAAGGTCGCGTTTTCCAATAGCACCCTCAAGAGCCTCACGGGGAGCCTTGCGGAGAATACCGAGAGCCGTCTTAGGACCTACGCCCGGAACGCTCAGGAGAAGCTCGAAGAAGGTACGCTCCGCTTCGTCCGGAAAGCCGTAGAGATCCATTCCGTCCTGCTTAACCGCTAGATACGTCTTAAGGGTAACCTCTATACCTTCTGGGTATGCCTCAGGGACGGCCACGTGTACCAGGGCGCCCCATCCTGCGATATCAAGAACTACCCCTCCGGTTTCTGTGCCAACCACTACGCCTCGTACCTGTCGAATCATAGGGATATCCTAGCATTTCTTGCGCATATCCCCGGAATGCCGTACTATCCGGTGCACATGGCAATCACGAAGAACGCAAAGAAAGCGCATCGCGCATCTCTCAAGAAGCACGTATTTAACGTGCGCAGGAAGCGTGCCCTCACAGACACCGTAAAGGTGGTTAAGAAGGCAATCACTACTGACGTTGCTGAGGCTGAGAAGTCTCTTTCAGCAGCCTACAAGGCTATCGATAAGGCAGCTAAGGGTGGCGTTATCAAGAAGAATGCAGCATCTCGCAAGAAGTCTCGCCTCGCAAAGGCCATTGGCCGTGCGAAGGCATAAGCCTTCAATAGAAAAGACCCGAGCCAAGCGCTCGGGTCTTTTCTATTTGTGGTGCTCCCGGTTGGAATCGAACCAACATCATATCCTCCGCAAGGATACGTCCTATCCATTGAACGACGGGAGCGTAAAACGACTCTACCGCACCACCGGCCTTAAATCAAAGGCGGAGTAGCTCGATGATGCGATCAACGATCGATTCGTCGTGCCTTCCTTCCTCAACGTGGTCCGCAAAGAACTCATAGATCTCAAGCGGATCGTGACCAACGATAGGGATAACCAAGTGTGGCGCGAGGAGTTTATGGGTGCGGAGCGAAAGGGCAGGAGGGATATTCGGATCAATGTACTCAAGGACGGAGAAGGAAACGATACTGTCGTACTCGTAGAGGTTCTCGTCGATCATCACGCCGTCGTCTGTAATGCGGAACTGATGAAGGTGAGGACGCTTCAGGGTTGAGAGGGCGAGGGTGGTTGCTGCTGCAGCAATGAGAAGTGCAAGAATGACGTTGCCGAAAAGGATACTCGCTATGGCAGCCGCAATGGTAATGATGCCGAGAGCCCAATACCAATCATTACTCTTTTCATCAAAGAGATATCCTTCTGCTTCCCATTCAAAAAAGACCGCGCGTGCCATGGATATAAGAATGATAGCACTGCATCCCGCACAGATAGTCTGTATGAACAGTGTTAGGACAGATGATCTTGGTTGTGGCGAGTAGTGTCTCCACCTTTCTGATGTTTGTCACGATGTTCTCGGCCTCGTCGGCCATTCAAGAATCCCAACCAAAATCCATTCGAACTATCAAATTCAGTTCGATCCTTGTCGTCCTTAATTTGAGTCATCCGCATAACCGCTGAATTGATGTCATCATTATCAATAGTTCCTGCCGACTGACCGGCATGATTCAAAAGATTTTCTTTCGTTTGGGCAAGGGCAATAAGTCGATCATACTCGGTGCCGTTTTCTGGCGGTAGTTCCGAATCTTCATGTGGATCAGGGCCTTCATTCGCTTCTTCGCTATCAAGAGGCTCATCCTCAGTAGCCTCGTCGAGGATGAGGCGCGCCTCTGGATTTGGAGAGGAATCTGCTATTTGTTCAATAGGAACAAACTTTTTATCCTGACGTGGGTCACGATCTGCACTTCCAAACATGTTTTCGAATTTCATATCTCTATGATACCTGCAGCGTAAGGATAAATCTTACGTCTTTGTTGATAGGGCGGAGGAGGCGAGATTCGAACTCGCGGTGCCTTGCGACACTCCTGTTTTCAAGACAGGTGCACTAAACCACTATGCGACTCCTCCGTGTATATAAAGTTTTACGCTTTTGTAGCGTCCGGCGCAACTAGGGGCACGGCAGTGGTATATAGCTGCTTGTCCTTTCGCACTGTAGGATACGGATATGCGACACATGGGTATTGATTTCGGCACAAAGAAAGTTGGCATCGCACTCTCAGATGAGGCGGGTGTTATGGGCTTTCCCCACAGCATCATTCCAAACGACGGGCGACTTATCGATGAGATTCTTTCACTCATTGAGCGCAAAGACGTCGGGGTCGTCGTGATGGGGGAGTCCAGAGACTACTCGGGAAACGAAAACAAAGTAGCTAAAGTTGCAAAAGAGTTTGCTCTACTTCTTGAACGACGTTCAGGACTCCGTGCAGAGTTCGAGCCAGAGATGCTCACCACTCAAGAAGCACGTCGCGATTTCGAGGGAGTTCGTGTACCCGGAAGTCCCGACGTTGATGCGTCAGCCGCAGCGCTCATCCTTACCAGTTATTTATCTCGTACCCATGCCTGAAGAATCAATTGACGCACCTATCGAAGAGCTCGTTGAGGTAGTCAAAGAAGAACCGCGTATTTCTATAGACGATCTATCAAAGATCGAGGTGAAGGTGGGTACGGTTATGAGTGCTGAACTCGTTCCCGAGACCGACAAGCTTCTTCGCCTCATCGTATCCTTTGGAGAAGAGGAAGGACCACGACAAATTGTGTCCGGCATTCGCGCGTACGTGAACGAACCCGAAGACCTTGTGGGAAAGCAGTTGGCGTTCGTAACAAATCTCGCTCCGAGAACAATCAAGGGACTTGAATCTAACGGCATGTTATTTGCCGTAGGGAACGAAGACACCTTTGCGTTCCTTACCCCTGATAGGTCAGTGCCACCAGGAACGGCTGCACATTAATATTTTTCCTACGGGAGTGCGCGCTATACTGAAGACCACAATCGTATGTCGAATGCACTTTCACGTCTCGCACGCATAGAGTTTGCTCCTCCGAGTTATCTTGCGTTCCCAACCGCAGGCATTGCGGTGTCTGCGAGCGGCGTAAAGCTTGCGGTGATTAAAGAGCGCGTACACGGCCTTGAACTCGTTGCCTATGACGAAGCACTTCTCTCGCTCGATGCGGTGAAAGGAGGGGAGCTCATTGGACGTACAGAGATCGTGGACGCAATCCGCACCCTCGCACGCAAGCATCATGTGCGTTTCGCGAACATTGCCTTGCCTGAGTCTCGTAGCTATCTCTTCGAAGCTGATATTAAGGGAACTGATCCTCATGGATGGCGCACCTCAATAGAGCAGCGTCTTGATGAGTACGTACCACTTCCTCCTGCGGAAGTTGCCTTTGATATGGTCCCCGCAGGCGACACAATGGCCATTGGTGTCGCGTACGCGCACAGGGTTATCGAAGAATCACTCTCTGCATTCGATGAGGCAAACATACGTGTACGGTCTATTGAAAACGAAATGTTCGCCATGCCGCGTGCACTTCTTAAGGAAGGTGACCCAGAGACGGTTCTGATAATCGACATTGGAAGAACAACCACAAAGCTTGCGGTGGTTAGCAATCGCATTCCACGTTTCGCAACAACCCTTGATATCGGCGGACACGCGTTAACCCTTGCGGTGCAGAAACACTTTGGTGTCTCGGAAGAAGAAGCGAAGCGAGTGAAGGCAGAGAAGGGGATTGTAAGCACTGAGGCGAATAGTGAATACCTGCAAGCGATGCTTTCAACGGTATCGGTAATTCGTGAAGAGATAGCGCGCAGGCTTGAGTACTGGCAGTCGAGGGCTGAGGCAGGTACGAAACACGAACCGGTAACACGAGCGATTCTTATTGGGGGGAATGCAACAATTCGAGGTCTTCCTGAGTATCTTGAGACCGCCTTAAAGATTCCGGTAAGTCTTGGAGACGTGTTTGTTAACTTGGCGCCGCGTGATGCATGGCTTCCACCGCTCGACTATCTTGAGTCTCTCGCATACTCAACTGCTATTGGATTAGCACTTCGCGAACATGGCACCTAACCTTACAAACCTTCTTCCTGAGGAGCGAACACGTTCGCTCCGACAGATCTATTTCACGCGTCTCGCGGTGATTGCGGTATTGGTATTGGTTGGCGTTGCGATTGTACATAGCGTGCTTCTGTTGCCGTCCTATTTGTACGCGAGGTCTGAAGTACAAGAACGTACCTTAACGATCGCACAGCTGGCAGGTTCACTTGAGGGAAGTGAAGGGCAGACGATTGCTTCACGTGTCGCAACGCTCGCAGATGATGCAACCTACCTCGCACGCCTTGGAGACACGCCAAAGGCATCAACAGCTATTGGCGCGGTTACAAAGATTAGTCGCCCCGGCATTCGACTTTCGGGATTCTCCTTTGCGCCTCTCGCTGAGGGCGGGGCAACTATGTATGTATCCGGTGTCGCATCCACGAGAGAGTCTCTTCGTACCTATGAACAAAAGCTTCGTGCAGAAACATACATAACATCTACAAGTCTTCCTATCAGTGCGTATGCAAAAGAACGTGATATCGACTTTACGATTACCCTTGTAGGACCATTCATGCCATGAGACGCCGCACATTAATTCAGCTTGCTCTCGCGACCCTGCTGCTCACAGGCATATTTGTTGGATACGGATTTTGGTATACGGCCGTGGGGAAGTCGAGCGCAGAAGCGGTTGCGCTCGACAAAGAAATTCAAAAGAAAGAGCACGACTCAGAACGAGCACGTGCCACAAAAGATGCACTCCTTTCCCTTGAGGCAGAGGAGATGGGCATGCAAAACTATCTTGTTCGTCAGGATGATATTGTGCCGTTCCTTGGGGCCCTTGAACAAGCAGGAACAAGTCTGGGATCGGTGGTTGAGGTGCTCTCGGTATCTGCAGAACCGTCTGATACCCGCAGCCGTCTTCTACTGTCTCTTAAGATAGCCGGTACTTTTGATAGCGTACTACGCACCCTTGGAAGTATTGAATACGGTGCGTACGACTGTACCGTAGAAAGCATCACGTTTGATACCACGCCGGGAGAAGAAGGTGCAGTATGGACTGCTGCAGCAACATTCTCGTTTGGAACCCAAACACCATAAGTATGAAAAAATCTCTCTCGCTCGGTCCTATTCTTTCTCGCTTCTCGTACGGTCCGGACGTGCATCCTGCACGTGATTGGTCATATCTATTGCTCCTCGCTTCGATACTTGTTGCGATTAGTATCGCTTGGAACTTCAGGCTGTACCAGGAGGTGCAGGAAGGAGCAACGCTTGGAGAAGAAGTGCCGGCGACACCTGTTGATATTGCTCCTATAGAATCAGTCCGTGCGGTATTTGAGGAGAGAAAAGCAGAGGAGCAAAAGTACCGGACGGAATATCGGTTCGTTGACCCGTCTCGATAGGGCGGATACTGTACAGGAAGCCCCTATAGCTTAATGGATAAAGCTGCGGACTTCTAAGCCGTCGATCTTGGTTCGATTCCAGGTGGGGGCACCAGAGGAACACAAAAAGAGCCGGATATACCGGCTCTTTTTGTCATTGGTGCGCGATGCAAGACTCGAACTTGCGACCATCCCGGTGTAAACGGGGTGCTCTACCAACTGAGCTAATCGCGCCTGGGACCTAGCGTACCGCATATTGAGAATATTTTGAAGTAACCTCCCATGCGCATGCTACGTTCTTATCTATATGCAGGAACGTCTCGAGGCTATTGTTTCAGGAAGAGTGCAGATGGTTATGTACCGAGATTTCGCTCAACGAAAGGCACGGGGGCTGAAACTTACCGGTGAAGTACAGAATCTAAGGGACGGAACCGTGCGTGTTGCTGCTGAGGGTACGCGAGAGACGCTTGAGCGCTACCTTACGAAACTCCATGGCGGACCACTCCTTGCGCGTGTAGAGGCCGTTGCTCCAACGTGGACTACAGCTACTGGTTCGTACCGATCATTTGAAATCGTCTATGGATAACGTGCCGCGCTCCATTGGTCTGATCATGGACGGCAATCGTCGGTGGGCAAAAGAAAAAGGACTCCCAACGCTTGAGGGACATCGAGCGGGTGCTGAAAAGATATTTGAAGTAGCAGAGTGGGCAAACGAAGCGGGTGTTGAAGAGATAATCCTCTACACGTTCTCAACCGAGAACTGGAACAGGGCCGAAGAAGAAGTGAGCTACCTAATGAAGCTTGCTGAGCATTTATTTACGAAAGAACTCGCACGCTTTGAGTCGGCGGGAGTTCGTATTCGTTTTATTGGAGACCGTGCGCGTGCAAGCACTCGTATTCAAGAAGTAATGCGTGAAGCGGAGGAACGAACTAAAGACGGACAGAAGGCAACGTTGGTGTTCGCATTCTCCTATGGCGGCCGCCTTGAAATCCTCACGGCGGTTAATGAATTACTTAAGGAAGGAAAACAGAGTGTTACAGAAGAAGAATTCGAGAACGCGTTGTGGAGTGCAGGACTCAAAGATCCAGACCTCATCCTTCGCACTGGAGGGGATCATCGTCTTTCAAACTTCTTGCCGTGGCAATCGGTCTATAGCGAACTTTTCTTTACGAATACAAAGTGGCCGGACCTCTCTCGTGAAGAGTTCAATAGCATTCTTTCTGAGTTCTCAGAACGAGAACGAAGGCACGGGAAATAGCCTGTTGTGCTAGGGTATTCATATGAACCCCCAAATCCTCTACGAGGACGCCGAGATTGTCGCTATCGCAAAACCTGCGGGCGTCATGACACACCCAGACGGACACTCAACAGATGAAACGTTGAGCGACTGGTTTGCGGGAGCATACCCTGCGTCTGCAGAGGTAGGGGAGACTCAACGATTGAAGGACGGAACGGAGATTGCGCGCCCGGGTGTCGTGCATCGTCTTGATCGTGATACCTCCGGAGTACTCGTTTTCGCTAAGACGCCAGAGTCTCACCTTCTTCTCAAGACTGCGTTCCAGGAGCGTAAAGCTAAGAAGACATACCTTGCGATCGTGTACGGGGAGATGAAGGAGGAGAAGGGAATCATTAACTTTGCCATTGGGAGGAGCAACAAGGACTTCCGTCTCCGTAGTGCTCAGCCAAAAGCAAAGGGACTTCTTCGTGAAGCACTCACGCGCTATCAGGTGGTTGATTCCATCGGTACGCACTCACTCGTCAAAATGATGCCTGAGACCGGCCGCACCCATCAGATCCGTGTCCACCTCAAGGCAGTGCACCATCCGGTGGTCTGTGACCCGTTATACGCGCCAGGACGTCCTTGTGATATGGGGTTGGTGCGCCTCGGACTGCATGCCTATTCCCTTGAAGTGCCGCTCGCAAGCGGGCGTGTCCTCATTACCGCTCCGGTGCCTTCCGACATGGAAAAGGCTATCTCCCTGTTCCCTGAGGGCAAGACATTTATTGCCCCATAAAACAAGGCGTGGTACAGTACCGCGGCAATGAACGCAGTCCACACCCCCGTTAAAACCGACGAGCGAACCAAGCTCGGAATTCGCCCAGGCGACACTGTTCGCGTCCACCAGAAGGTGGTCGAGAAGGGTAAGACCCGTCTTCAGGTATTCGAAGGTCTCGTGCTTTCTGTAAAGCACGGTACTGAGGCTGGAGCGACCTTTACGGTTCGCGCCACTCTATCTGGTATTGGCGTTGAGAAGATTTTCCCTCTCTACAGCCCGATTATCGACAAGATCGACATCGTACGTCGTTCGAAAGTCCGTCGCGCGAAGCTTTACTTCATCCGTGAGAAGGTTGCTCGCGAAGTTCGCCGCCAGCTCCGCAACATGCGTATGGTTAACATCTCAACTACTGACTTCAAGGAAGAGGAGAAGCCAGAAGAGGTTGCTGAGGAAGTTGATGAGGCAGTCGACGCTTCGATCGAGGAGACTCCTGTTGTTGAGGTTGAGACTCCCGCAGAAGCTGAGGAGGGAACCGTTACGTCTGAGGAGGTAGCCGCTGAGGAATCTCGCGAAGAAAAGAAGAACGAAGAGGCGTAACGCCTACAGATTTGTAAATACTGGACGGGCCCGCTATAGTAAGCGGGCTTTCCTGTTTCAGGGAGCGATACTTGCCCGGGTGTTGAAATTGGTAGACAAGCATCCTTGAGGTGGATGTGCCGCAAGGCGTGGAGGTTCAAGTCCTCTCTCGGGCACCAAAAAGAAAGAGCGCTTACTGGCGCTCTTTCTTTTTAGACAATGGTTTCTGTTTCAATACATATGTTTACAAAGCGTCTTCTCTCCACAAACTTGTGTATTTACCATTCTCAAATACAGACGTAGCATGGAGAGATGCCGATGGTTCCTTGCAAAGTGTGTACTACTTCTTTTTACGCCAAGCCTTATTGGCTTAAGAAAGGATACGGAAAATATTGTTCATCGGTATGCCAATACAAGGATCAGAAAAAAGGGAAAGAAGTTCCGTGTGATATATGCGGCACGCTAAGCTACAAGCAACCCAAAAGCTTAGTCGGCTCAAAGAGCGGCAAGTTCTTTTGCAGCAAGAGCTGCCAAACTAAATGGCGTAACCAGTTATATATTGGTGAAAAGCACAAGAACTTTAAAACAGGAGTACACTCATATCGTGCGCTTTTGGTTAGAAACGAAATTCCCATGATTTGTAACCTTTGTAAAACAAAGGATGATCGGGTAATTGCAGCACACCATATAGACAAGAATCGAGGAAATAATACACTCGAAAATCTTGCGTGGCTTTGTCATAATTGCCATTTCCTGGTACACCATTACGAGGAGGAGCGTGAGAAATTCATGGCGGCTATAGTTTAGTGGTAAAACACGGGTTTGTGGTACCCGCATCGAGAGTTCAATTCTCTCTAGCCGCCCCAAGATTAAAGAAGCACCTATGAAATCATTCCTATCCGAATTCAAGAAGTTCGCCCTCCGTGGAAACGCCATTGATCTCGCCATCGGAGTCGTGATCGGTGCGGCGTTTACTGCTATCACCAACTCGCTCGTGACGAACATCATCACGCCGCCGCTGTCGCTCCTTACGCGCGGCATTAACTTTGCGGATCTCGCATTCGCTATCCCTACAACCGATGCAGCAATTCAGTACGGTCTTTTCATTCAAGCCGTGATCACCTTTGTCATCACGGCATTCGCACTCTTCCTTCTTGTGAAGCTCATCAACCACCTTACGATGCTTGCGCGCAAAGAACAGGAGGAGGGAACAGCTGAGCCGGCTTCGAAGAGTCCTGAGCTCATGGTGCTCGAAGAGATTCGCGACACGATGAAGAGCTCCGGCAACTAGCTATGAAGCAGCTCTTCGCGCTCGTCGTTATCCTCTTCGTCGTCGGGGTCGCAGGATTCCTGTATCGAAATACGGTTGAGCGCCCGGGCGTAACCGCTCCCATCGGCGCATGTACTGCCGAAGCGAAGATCTGCCCTGACGGCTCAAGCGTTGGGCGCCAAGGCGCGAGCTGCGAATTTGCTCCGTGCGCATTCCCGAACGCAGAAGCCCCTGAAGCAAGTATTAGTTTTGTTATCCCAAGCGGTTACGCTGCTGACGAAAACGCGTATGGCGCAGACATGCGACTTGTTGCGGCGTTCGTAAAGCCATCGCTTTCAGAGGCAGTTGCTCACTCAATCATTATTTACCGGTACGAGATTCCAGAAGGGGAGACTGCTGAGCAGGTGATGCTCGTGAACACCCGCTACCAGCCTGCTGACATGCAGGCAGAAGATTTCTCACGCTTTGAGAGCGTGTCTATTGGCAGCAAGTCATTCCGTCGCACAGTTATCGAACGCTTCGAAGCCCAGGTGCATACTGCGTACTTCCTGGTCCGCGAGAGAGACGTGCTCCGCTTTGAGGTTATGGAGCGCGACGTAACAGGCTGGATGGAACCATCACTTTCTATAGATTCGCTTCCTGAGCACCAGGCATTGCGCTCTCTTCTCCAAACTCTTCAAAGCACTCCGTAAGAAGTGGGGGATTCGTGCGTCGTGATAGCATAAGGACAAGCCAATAATTGAATCATCATGAAAACGTTTCTCGACGAAATGACCACTAATCGTACCGTTCGTATCGCTATTGTTGCGGTACTTGTCCTCCTCGCACTTTTTCTCCTTGCAAAGACCTGGGATGAGGCATTCGGTCGCGATATCAACGACTCCTACAACACCATCACGGTAGAGGGTACCGGAAGTGCCGCTATGGTCCCTGACACGGCTCGCATCACCTTTACGGTAATGGAGTCAGCTGAAGGGGTAGCAGAAGCCCAGGAGAGCGCTACGACCCGTACAGATGCAGCTATTGATGCATTGAAAGAAATGGATATCGAAGAGCGTGATATTAAGACCCTCTCATACAACGTTTCTCCGAAGTACGAGAACATGCAGCCTTGCTTTGGGATGATCTGCCCACAGAACTCTCCTCGCATTGTTGGATACGACGTAATGCAAACAATCGAGGTTAAGGTCCGCGACACCGCGAAGGCGGGAGACGTACTCGCAGCCCTTGGAGGTCTTGGGGTACAGAACATCAACGGTCCTGAGTTCGTTGTTGATGACGAAACCGCGGTTCAGGGCGAAGCCCGTGCAGAAGCTATCGAAGAAGCGCGTGCCAAAGCAAAGGAGCTTGCCGGAGACCTCGGGGTACGTCTTGGAAAGATCGTTTCTTTCTCAGAAGGACCAACCGGTGACTTCTATGGATACGGCGGCAAGGCCAACATGGATATGAGTATGATGGCTACGTCTCAGTCAGCACCAACGCTTCCGGTAGGGGAGAATGAGACCGAAATCACGGTCATGATCACCTACGAGATTCGTTAATCTCTTACACGATAGAAAGAACCCCGCACATGCGGGGTTCTTTCTATTTGACATAGTATTCAGGCCGTACTATCATGCGAATATATAAGGCCCGCGGGGCTTTTTTATTTACCCGACACCCATGAAATCACTCTTCACCTATCTCAGGAATGTGCGCGGCGAGCTAGCACACGTTGTTTGGCCTGATCGAAATCAGGCCATGATCCATACCGTGCTCATCATCCTCATTTCAGCACTCGTTGCGATCTACCTTTCAGGCCTCGACTACGTGTTCACAGGAATGGTGAATCGCCTTATCACGGGTTACTAGTTCTCCTAAGCTCTTTCACTATGGAAAATAACGCACCTCAGTTCGGGGAAGATACTAAGGATCAGGAGCCTCGCTGGTACACCATCCATACCTACGCAGGATACGAGAACGCGGTTGAGCGAAACCTCAAGCAGCGTATCGAGTCTCTCGGTATGGAGAACAAGATCTTCGAAGTGGTTGTTCCAACCGAAAAGAAGATCCGTGTGAAAGCAGGGAAGCGTATCGTTGAAGAAGAGAAGATCTACCCGGGTTACATTCTTGTGCGCATGACCGTTGATGAGGATTCGTGGTTCGTGGTGCGCAACACGCCGCGCGTAACGGGATTCGTTGGAGCGGGGAACACCCCGGTTCCAATGAATGAGGATGAAGTGAACTCACTCATGAAGCGCATGGGACAAGAAGCTCCCAAGCACCGCATTGACCTCATGAAGGATGATCCGGTGGTCATCGCTGACGGTCCATTCAAGGATCTTGAGGGCAAGGTAGGAGAAATCGATGAAGAGCGCGGCAAGGTAAAGGTGATGGTAGCGATGTTCGGTCGCGAAACACCTGTCGAGCTCGATTTCTTGCAGATAAGGAAGCTATAACGTAGAGTCTCTAAGCAAATCATATGGCAAAGGCAATTAAGAAGATCAAGCTCCAGATCCCAGGAGGCAAAGCAACCCCGGCTCCACCGGTTGGTACCGTTCTCGGACCTGCAGGCGTTAACATTGGCGACTTCGTCAACAAGTTTAACGAGCAGACCCGTGACCAGATGGGCGTTATTATCCCGGTTGAGATGACCGTCTATGACGACCGAACCTTCACGTTCGTTCTCAAGGTCTCTCCAATGTCTCGTCTCATCCTCAAGGCCGCTGGCGTTGAGAAGGGATCAGGCAAGGCACCAATGGCTAAGGCAGGTTCCATCACAACAGCTCAGGTTCGCGAGATCGCTGAGACAAAGATGCCCGACCTTAATGCAGGCTCAATCGAGGCTGCAGAGCGCATGGTTGAAGGAACCGCCCGCTCAATGGGAATCGCGATTAAGTAAGATCGTTTGATACAAGGAAAAGCCCCGCTTCGTGCGGGGCTTTTCCTTTGCTCTTGTCGCTACTTGGGTGTACGGTCATTCCTGTAGTTCTTTTTGTGTATTCATATGACAGGAGGATGCAATGCTAAAAGTATGTGTAGATTTCAACGGCGTGCTCGCGAACACTTCCGAAGCGCTCTGTGAAGTGCTGAAGCATGACGTGGGAATCGTCGTGCCCACCCGAACCTTCTCCAAGGCCATGGTCGGAAAGAATTTTCCGAACGTGGTCAAGGGAGGCAGACCGAAAGTTCTGTCGCACCGGAGGTACGCCGAGGTCAAGAGCAAGCTCTTCGATACGGGAGAATTTCTCTCCATCAACCCCATGCCGGATGCCGTGAGCGGGGTGAGCGCCCTTCTCGCTGCCGGGCACGAGGTTCGTGTCGTGAGTGATGCGAAGACGGTGAGCAAGGAGCAGATCTGGGCCTGGTTCGCCTGGCACGGAATCCCTCAGCTCGATATCGTGCTCACCCGGCACACGACGAAAGAAGTCCAGCAATGCTGCTGCGACTTCGTCATCGACAACGAACCGGAACAGCTGATCCCGCTGATCGGCAGGGACAGTCCGCGGCTCGTGCACTTCTTGCCGCCAGAAGGAGCGGCAGGTTGTGACATTGCGACCATGAGTTCGCATGCGGGCATTCGCTCGCTCCGAGGATGGGCCGAGGTCGTTCCGTACGTTCTGTACGAACGTGAACTCGCTGCCTAGAAAGACGAACCCCCGCACAGAAGTGCGGGGGTTTTACGTTAGGGTCTCTCAAGGTCGAGCCAGGTGTAGCGGAGATCGTTCCACTCGCGTTCTTCGCGAGCGGTTTCCTTCGTGAACTCTTCTTCGTATCGAGGAAAGAATGCATCGCCTTCTTTCTGGTCATGAATAACCGTGAGATAGAGACGGTGTGCAAAGGGAAGGGTGCACTCGTATACCTGTTGTCCGCCTATAGCAAAGATTTCTTCAGCACCGTCAGCGTCCCTGGCAAGAGAGAGTGCTTCTGGGAAAGACTGTGCGAGTACGGCACCGGGAGCGTTATACGCAGAGTCACGAGTGATAACAATGTTGGTTCGGTTCGGAAGAGGACGGAACTTCTCCGGAAGAGACTCCCAGGTCTTTCGTCCCATGATAACGGGATGTCTATCCGTGAGTGCCTTGAAACGCTTAAGGTCGTCAGGAATACGCCAGAGAAGCTCGTTGTCTTTCCCAATAGCACGGTCGCGACCAATGGCGACGATGACGCTTATTTTTTCTCCTTCTTGTGCCATGTCTGTACTTTCTTAATGTCGCGGTCGCCCCAGAGCTTCGGAAGCATCATCTCCGGATTCCACGTCTTCTTGAGTTCTGCGAGGTTCGTGGAAGATGCGTACTTGCCAGCCTTCGTGTAATCACGTTCGCGGATAGGGCCGGTCTCGAAGAATATGATCTGTGCGATACGTCGCCCTACAACGAGAGGGATGATGTAGTTCTTGGAGTTGTTCGTGATCTCCATGGTCCAGCGGTTGGTGTACCCAACGTCGCCCCAGCCTGCACACTTGCAGACTTCGATGAACTGACGGCCTGTTGAAGAGCGCGCCTTCATCATCGTTGTGATGTGGTTCTTGCCGCCGATATATTCCTGGGTGTGCGCAAGAATGGTTTCTCCGGGACGGAGCACGATGACCTTGTCGTCAGGACGGATACCACCATCCCAATCGAAGTTGTACTTCTTGAATGCTTCCTTTGCAGTAACGGCGCGCTGCACATCATCCGCTCCCCATACGTGACGGGTGTGTTCCTCGCTCCAAATGTTGTAGAGGCTATGGTTGTATTTGGGTGGCTGCTCGCGATAGAAGTATTCGCCAAGCGTTACGTCGTAGCTTGAGGTTGCGAGCTGGTCGTCATTAAATGGGGAGATAACGATATCGCCCTTCTTCATTTCTTCGAGGATTCTTCGATCGGATAGTGCCATGATTGAAAGAGTGTACCAAAGACGAGGGCTATACAGCCATCTCTGCTTTTATGGTCGCGTGTGATTCATAATTCTCAAGCTTGATGTCGTCCATCGTGAACGAATCAATGTCTTTAACCTCAGGGTTGAGCCAGAGGGTCGGAGAAGGGAAGGGTGCGCGTGTAAGCTGCTCGGCAACCGCATCGAAATGAGTCTTATAGATGTGAGCGTCTCCCAGAGAGTGCACGAACTCATGCGCCTCGAGCCCCGTCGCCCGTGCCACCATATGCAGGAGGAGGGAATACGAAGCGATATTGAACGGCACCCCCAGGAACATATCGCAGGAGCGCTGGTGCATAAGGAGAGAAAGCTTTCCTTCAGCCACGAAGAACTGGAAGAACATATGGCAGGGAGGAAGTGCCATCTGGTCGAGCTCTCCGGGATTCCAGGCCGTTACGATCAGTCTGCGGCTGTTCGGGTCTTTCTTGATCATCTCGATCACATCAGCGATCTGATCAACGGTTGTGCCGTCTGGCTTTAGCCATGAGCGCCACTGCATCCCATATACACGGCCTAAATCGCCCGGGAATGCGGCTTTGGGTGTCCAGTAGTCTGCTTCTGCGTTCGCGGTCCAAATAGTCTTCTCAGAGCCATTTAGCTCCTTAAGACGGTTGTCATCTCCTGATCCTTCAAGAATCCAAAGCAGTTCGCTCTTAACGGCCTTGAACGCGAGCTTCTTCGTGGTTATAGCGGGGAAGCCTTCTTTCATGCTGAAGCGCATTTGGAGCCCAAAGAGCGCGCGGGTTCCTGTGCCGGTGCGATCATCCCTGTCAACGCCCTCTTCCATGATTTTCTTCAGTGCGTCGAGATATACCTGTTCCATGCACCTAGTATACTAAGGGTATGAAAAAAGGCCTGTTCATAGTGCTCGATGGAAATGACGGGTCCGGAAAGGCCACTCAGGCTAAGCTTTTGGAGCAATATTTCTCTGGGAAAGGTATCGATGCAGAGAAAGTAGACTTCCCGGCATACGATCGGAACTTCTTCGGTGCTTTCATTGGTGAATGCCTTGCGGGACACCATGGAGATTTCGTAACCATGGATCCGAAGGTCGCATCGGTGCTGTATGCTGCTGACCGTTTCGAATCTTCTATGAAGATACGTCAGCTTTTGAACGCCGGAACGATAGTTATCGCAGACCGCTATGCGAGTTCGAACCAGATACATCAGGGAGGGAAGATCAAAGATCCTGCAGAAAGGGAAGCGTTCTTGCTCTGGCTCGAGCGAATGGAGTACGAGGTGTTCGGTATTCCGCGTCCAAACGCAGTGCTCTACCTCCGTGTTCCTTTGGAGGTGAGTCTCGAGTTGCTTCAGGAGAAACGTGCCGTGAAGAGCAATGTCCTCGCAGAGGGAGAGAAGGATACGGTTGAATCAGATACAGAGTATCTACAGAACAGCATAACTACGGCCGAGTGGCTGCTCGAGAGTCAGAAAGACTGGAAGGGTATCGAGTGCATGAGCGAAGGTTCACTCCGATCACGAGAGGATATTAACGCAGACGTCGTGCGTGCGGTTGAAGACCTCCTTATTGTATGAAGATCTATTTTGCAGGATCCATTCGTGGCGGAAGAGACGACCAGGAACTCTACTTTTCTATAATTAAAGAACTTCAGTCTCATGGAACCGTTCTTACCGAACATCTTGGACTCTCAACCCTAACGACTCAAGGAGAGACATCAGGAGACACATTTATATTCGAGCGTGATATGGAATGGGTACGAGAGGCAGACGTGGTCGTCGCTGAAGTTTCAACACCAAGTCTTGGTGTGGGCTACGAACTTGGTCAGGCAGAAGCGATGGGAAAGAAAGTCCTCTGCCTGTATCGCCCTCAAGAAGGGAAGCGTCTTTCAGCAATGCTTGCGGGAAATGGCGCTCTTGATACACGTACCTACGAAACTTTCGAAGAAGCGCAGGGAATTCTTAAGGATTTCTTTAGTACTTTTGCTGTTTCGGTATAAGACGATAGGATTAATGCATATGAGATAAGGTCACTGGCGAGCACGCGTTTACTACTACACGGAACCGACCTATGAATAGCTACGACCATATCAAGAACGAAGACCAAGACATCTTCAATGCCATTGCAGGAGAAGAAACGCGCGAAGCAGAAGGAATTGAACTTATTCCTTCAGAGAACTACGTATCCCTCGCGGTGCGCGAAGCGATGGGAAGCGTGTTCACTAACAAATACTCGGAAGGGTATCCCGGGAAACGCTACTACGGAGGACAGGAGTTTACGGACCAGATAGAGACAATCGCTATCGAGCGCGCGAAGACACTCTTCCGTGCAGATCACGCGAACGTACAACCGCTTGGAGGAGCAGCGGCAAACATAGCTGCATACTTTGCATGGCTTGAGCCAGGAGACACAGTGCTCGGTATGGATCTCGCACATGGCGGACACCTCACTCATGGATCTCCGGTTACCTACATGACGAAGCTCTACAACTTCGTTCGGTACGGTATGAAGGATGTTGAGACAGGGGAGATTGATTACGACGAGATGCTTAGGACGGCGAAGCGTGAACGTCCGAAGATCGTGCTCGCAGGATTCTCAGGATACCCACGATCTCTTGACTGGAAGAAGATTGCAGACATTGCGAAAGAAGTTGATGCCGTAGCGATGGCCGACGTCGCACACATTGCAGGTCTTATTGCAGGAGGCGCACTCGAGAACCCTCTTGATCATGGATTCCATATCATGACGACAACGACGCATAAGACGCTTCGCGGTCCTCGCGGTGCGATGATCCTTTCTAAAGGAACGGTCTCAACACCACTTCGTGCTCCTGAGAAAACGATTGAGAATCTTCCAACGCTTATTGATCGCAGTGTATTCCCTGGATTCCAGGGAGGTCCGCACATGCACCAGATTGCTGCCAAAGCGATTTCCTTCAAGGAAGCGGCAACACCCGCATTCGCAGCCTATGCGCATCAGGTTATTAAGAACGCACAGGCAATGGCAAGTGTGTTCACAGACGGGGGAGTGCGCCTTATAACGGGCGGTACGGATAACCATCTTATTCTGGCAGACGTATTTACGTCTCTTGGTATCTCAGGAGGAGACGCAGAGACGTTACTTGATCGTGCAGGCATGACGCTTAACAAGAACTCGATTGCGAACGATACACGCAAGCCATTCGATCCATCAGGCATTCGCTTTGGCACACCCGCGCTCACGACACGTGGTCTTAATGAAGAAGACTCGAGACTTGTTGCACGTACCATGCTCGAGGTCCTTACGAAGCGAGACGATGCAACGGTAGAGAAGGCAAAAGAAACCGTTCGCGTACTTGCGCTCGCACATCCGGTGCCAGAATCGTTCGTCTAATTTCCTCACGAATATTTCAGGTAGTATTTGCTTTACTTACGAGTATTAGCAGACCGTCGTACGCGACACTAAACGCTTCCTGCCTATGAATATTTTGAGAAAGGCTCTTCTTGAATCAACTGCAGTACTGTTTGTGGGACTATCGATCGTTGGACTCATGATGTTCGCGTTTGGACAGAACGCATCGGCATTCGGCGCGTAGACATCAAGAACACAAAAGACCACGCGAGCGTGGTCTTTTGTTGTAAGGGGTGAAGCCTTCATACGTCTTAAAGAGTGTGACGCTTAGCAGTAAGCACTATATTTCTCTATGAACATTGTAAAATCTTCACTTCTTCCGGTTAGTGTATTGATCTCAGGACTCGCGCTTGCAGGTCTCATGATGTTCGCCTTCGGACAGAACGTAGAAGCGAATGAAGGAAACAAGGGTAATGCACGACTCGAAGTAGCCATTGGTGCTGATGGACGTGCGCTCGTACGTGGCTCTGAAATAACGAGTATTGATGGAGATACCATATATGCCCGCACCTCATGGAACTCCAGCTCTATCGCATGGATCGTACGCACTGATGGCGACACCAATGTCGTTGAGAAAGGTGGATCCGGTAGTGATATGGATTCGTTCTCCGTTGGTGACGAAGTGAGTTTCTCTGGAGTACTTTCAGCAGACGGCTCTACCTTTACGATTGATGCGGACGTAGTGCGTAATTGGTCTGAGAACTCTAAGAACGATGACCGTCCTCGCGATGAGGTACGTGCTGAAGTAAAAGCCGAAGCAAAAGCTAACTGGGGTGACTGGATGAAAAAGGTACCGGTCCTCAATTGGTTTGGAGCAAAGCACGACAACAAGTAATACGGCTCTCCTTTAAACGGTCCGCTTCTCACGAAGTGGGCCGTTTTCTGGTACTATCCGCTTCATGGAAGAAGCACTAACGCTCGCTATACGAAACGCGCTCGATGAGATGGGTGCGTTGAACGTGCCGTTCGTTCTTGAATGGCCGGGAGATCTGGCACACGGAGACTTTGCGACGAATGCTGCACTTGCTGCGAGCAAGCAGCTTGGAAAGAATCCACGCGAGATCGCAGACGATCTTGTTGCCAAACTCTCCGAATCTCTTGGAGAAGAAATACAGCACATCGAAGCCGCAGGTCCTGGGTTCGTTAACATTACGCTTTCTCGAGCCCGCATAACAAACGAAGTAGCAAACGCATCAGCGATGGGTAGTGAATGGGGAAAGGGGAATGCACGCGCCGGAGAGCGCGTAGCTTTTGAATACTCGTGTCCGAACCCGTTCAAGCAGATGCATGCAGGACACCTCATGAGTACTGTTATCGGCGAAGCTGGTTCACGTCTTCTTGAGAATCAAGGTGCTCGTGTACTGCGCGATACCTATGGAGGGGATGTGGGACCGCATGTAGCAAAAGCACTCTGGGCACTCAAGAGAAAAGACATTGCAGAACCAACGTCTAAAGAGGTAGATGATGCGTATGTGCAGGGAGCTCGTGCATATGAGGAAAGCGAAGAGGCAAAAGCTGAGATCGATACGTTGAACACGACGCTCTACGTAGCGCTCGCCAAAGAAGACGCGGAACGAAGCGAAGAGGAGCGTGTACTCCTTGAAACATGGCGTCACGGACGCGACGCATGTCTCGAGGCTAATCAAGGAGTGTGGGATGCGCTCGGTACCCGTTTTGATTATGTTATTCACGAGAGCGAAACCACCCCTATAGGAAAGCAGGTTGTTACAGACGCACTTAGTCGGGGTATTTTCGTTGAGAGTGAGGGAGCTGTTATCTACGAAGGAGAGAAGAAAGGACTCCATACGCTTGTGTTCCTCACCTCTCGTGGCAATCCAACCTATGAAGCAAAGGACATAGGTCTCGCATTCCTTAAAGAAGAGCGTATGGGTCCACTCGATGCGTCATACATCACCACTGCAAGCGAACAGAGCGGACATTTTGCAGTGTTCCTAGCAGCACTTGAAGAGATTGCGCCCGAACTCGCACATAAGACATCGCATGTACCACACGGCTTTCTTAAGCTTTCCACAGGGAAAATGTCATCTCGTGAAGGGAATGTGGTTACTGCAGCAGGACTTATTGAAGATATTGTAGAGAAGGCATCTGAGAAGAACGAAGATCCTCTTATTGCACAAGCCGTAGCGATTGGTGCCATTAAGTACATGATCCTTCGTCAGGCAGCGGGAGGCGACATTGTCTTCGATCCTAGGAAGTCTCTTTCTCTTGATGGAGACTCTGGTCCCTATCTTCAGTACGCACTCGTGCGTGCGAAGTCTGTTATCGAACAATCAGAAGTTGCTCCAAGCAGCACTGAAGCTCCGGATAGTATCTACGCGCTTGAGCGTCTCATCATTCGTTTCCCTGAGGTAGCGAGAAAGGCAGAAGCACTTCGTGCATCGCATCAGGTTACCCAGTACCTCACTCAACTTGCGAGTGAATGGAACTCGTTCTATGCACAGGAACGTATTCGAGGAGGGGAGTACGAAGCATATAAGCTCATGGTGGCGAAGTCTTTCGTTACAACTATGGAGAACGGTTTGAAGCTTTTGGGTATTCCTGTCCCAGAGAGGATGTAGATAAAGTGCTTGTTTGTTTTGGAGAAGAGCGGTACGGTAGCTCTTGTCTCCATTCGGGAGTCAATGTTATTTGGGAGGTATCGTTGAAGAATCGTACGAAGAGAATGAATGAGGTCCGCAAAGCCTGCAAGAGCTTCGGTCTCGCTGCCATTGCGCTTTTCCAGCAAGCCTGGACCTACAAGCACAAAACCCTCGATCGGCGCGCCGCCCGATTGGCCCACTCGGCCTATCAGAGGACCAAGAGCATTCCGTCGTGGGTCACGACCTACATCGAGCACCTGCACAGGTCTCGTGCAGCTGCCGGCGTCGCCCTCGCGACCTGATCTTCTCGACAAACATACGAACGGCCGACGCTCATGCGTCGGCCGTTTTCCTTTTAGTACGCAAAACGCTAGGATAGATACATTATGGCTGACCAAGAGAAATCTGAAGTAGTGAAGCGCGAGGAAGCGATCCTCTCATTCTGGAAGGACAAGAATATCTTCGAGAAGTCTCTCGAGAAGCCATCTCCTAAAGGTGAGTTCGTATTCTTCGAAGGTCCGCCAACGGCTAACGGAAAGCCTGGTGTGCATCATATGGAATCCCGTTCCTTCAAGGATGCTATTCCTCGCTACAAAACCATGCGTGGATATGCAGTTCCTCGCCGTGCAGGATGGGACACACACGGACTTCCGGTTGAGCTTGAGGTAGAGAAGGAGCTCGGATTCAAGGGAAAGAAGGATATTGAAGCGTATGGTGTTGCGGCCTTTAATAAGAAGTGCCGAGAGAGTGTGATGAAGTACATCGAGGAGTGGAGTCGCTTCACAAGTCGTATTGGATATTGGGTTGATCAGGATAAGGCGTACTTTACGTTCCAGCCTTCCTACATGGAATCGCTCTGGAGCATCATGAAGAAAGTATCTGACGACGATCGTCTGTATAAGGACTACAAAGTAGTGCCGTGGTGTGCCAGGTGCGGCACCGCCCTTTCTTCTCATGAACTCGCGCAGGGCTACGCCGACGTAAAGGATCTTTCCATAACTGCGAAGTTTGAACTTGTGGATGAACCCGGTACTGCGCTTCTTGCGTGGACTACAACGCCATGGACGCTTCCAGGCAATATTGCACTTGCGGTAGGGAAGGACATTGCATACGCGCGTTACGCAAAAGACGGACAGAAAGTAATTCTTGCTAAGGCACGTGCCGGACAGCTTGGCGAGGGATGGAATCTTGAAGAAGAGTTTCCGGGTAGCGCTCTCATCGGAAGGGAATACAAACCGCTCTATCCTTTTGCAAAAGAACTCTCTCCGGAGACCGAGAAATTTAAGTTTGATGAGAAAGCGTATCGTGTATACGAAGCATCTTTCGTAACCACTGAAGATGGTACGGGTATTGTCCACACCGCCGTTATGTATGGACAGGACGATTTTGAACTTGGTCAGAAGATAGGACTTCCAAAAGTGCACCTTGTTGCACCTGATGGAAAGTTTATTGGAGGGACCGGCTTCCTTGAGGGGCGGTTTGTTAAAGAAGAAGATGAAAACGGAAAGCCAACGCTTGCCGTTGATATTGTTGATGACCTCACAGCTCGAGACCTCTTCTTTTCTAAGGAGAACTATCTCCACAGCTATCCGTTCTGCTGGCGCTGCAAGACACCGCTTATCTATTACGCACGTGACTCGTGGTATATCCGCATGCAGGATCTTCGTGACACACTTCTCGCTAACAATGCGACGGTTAATTGGGAACCATCTCATATCCGTGAAGGACGTATGGGTGAGTGGCTTAAGAACGTAAAGGACTGGGCTATTTCGCGCGAACGATACTGGGGAACACCCCTTCCTGTATGGGAGAGTCCTGATGGAAAAGAGCGAGTCACGATTGGTTCCATAGAAGAACTTAAGGAACGCACTAAGAAGAGTAGTAATACCTACCGAGCCATGCGTCATGGAGAGACAGAGAATACGTTGGTCTCTCTACTCAGTAGTGATCCTATAAAGAATCCTCTCACGCAGCGCGGAAGCGAACGAGTTATGGAGCGTGCTCAGGAACTTAAGAACAATCCGCCGACACTCATTTTTACGTCGCCACTTCTTCGAACTAAAGAGACCGCAGAGATTCTTCGAAGTGAGTTTGGGCTGAGTCCTGACAAACTTATTGTTGACGAACGTCTACGCGAACTCGGACTCGGAGAGTTTGAGGAGAAGTACCTCGAAGATTTCCTCGCATGGCGTAAATCACATACATACGATGAAGCTCCTGAAGGCGGTGAAAGTCACCTTGATGCGAAGCGCCGCTTCGGTTCGTTCTTGTACGAGCTTGAATCAACCTATCAACACGAAAACATTCTCATCGTTACTCATGGTGTGGGACTCGAGTCACTCTCAATACTAACAAAGGGTCTTGACGTTGCTGCATCTAAAGAAGCGGTTGAGCACACGTCATTCGCCCCTGCACAGCTGATTGATATTCCGTTCGTGCCTCTTCCGCATGACGAGAACTACACACTCGACCTCCATCGTCCTTATATAGATGAGGTGGTGCTTTTGAGCGATACAGGAACAGAACTTCGTCGCATCCATGAAGTCATGGATGTGTGGTTCGATTCCGGTGCAATGCCGTTTGCGCAGGACCATTACCCATTTGAAAACAAGAAGAAGCTCGAGACAGCTGGGTATCCTGCTGACTACATTTCAGAGGCGATAGATCAGACGCGTGGCTGGTTCTATACCTTGCTCGCAGTTGGTGCACTCATGGGCAAGGGGGCGCCTTATAAGAATGTCATCTGTCTCGGACACCTTCTCGATGGAAAGGGCCAGAAGATGTCGAAGTCTAAGGGTAATATCGTGAATCCTTGGGAAGCCATAGAACGCTATGGCGTTGATACGCTTCGCTTCTGGATGTTTAGCGTTAATCAGCCGGGAGATTCAAAGAGTTTCGATGAGAAGACCGTTAAAGAGTCGGCACGTGTTATTTCATGGCTTGATAACAGTGCAAAGTTCTATGGACTCTTCAAAGATCAGAAGGGAGAAGGGAAGAAGGTTGTTATTGATGAGTGGATGGAGGCTCGTACGCGCGTTGCGGTGAAAGAAGTAACGGAAGCAATGGATGCATACAAGCTCTACGATGCATCGCGTGCAACGGCGCATCTTATTGAAGACCTGTCACAGTGGTACGTACGAAGTATTCGTGACCGTGCACGTGACGGAGATCAGGGCGCACTCACAACTCTACGCGAAACACTCAAGACTTGCGCGCTTCTCATGGCACCGCTCTCTCCCTTTATCGCAGAAGAGGTCTATCAAAGTGTTCGCGCCGAGAATGACGCAGAAAGCGTACACCTTGCACTATGGCCTTCAGTTGGAGGAGTATTTGATTCACTTCTTGGCAAAGAAAAGAAAGACCTCTCTCTTATTGAGGGTATGCAACGCGTTCGTGCACTTGCATCTGACGCGCTACGACTTCGCCAGACACATGGCATTGTTGTTCGTCAGCCACTCGCGACACTCTCCATAACAGAAACTCTTCCACCAGAGCTTGTGCGCATTCTCGCAGACGAAGTAAACGTAAAGGAAATACACATGGGTGCATCTGAAATAGCGATCGATACCGTCCTTACGCCAGAACTAGTCCAAGAAGGGGACGAGCGCGCTTTTGCTCGCGCCGTTGCCGAGGCTCGTAAAACTGAAGGGTTTTCTCCAAAGGATTCCGCACGTGTAGAGAAGCGTGATGATGGAAAGCATATTGCAGAGCTTTCAACAGGCGCTGTACGCTTCTCCCTTATTCTCGATGCGGCATAAGTACGTCACAAGTTCTATCGTACTCGCGCGGACTCCGCTCGCGGAATCTGCATCACTCGTAACGTTGCTCACTGATGAGTTCGGACTCATACGTGCTCGAGCAGAAGGACTGAGAAAACCTGGAGCTAAGCTCGCACATGCACTCCAAACACTTGATCGATCAAGTGTGACGCTGGTACGAGGAAAAGAAGGCTGGCGCCTTTCAGGGGCGCTCCTTGAAGAACATTGGTTCGCGAAACTTGATCGACCGGCACGTCTTCGTGCGGGGCGTGTTGCAGGACTCCTTTTACGAATGGTACGCGGGGAAGTGAACGATCCAGAACTTTATAATCTGTTTGCACAGTTCCTTGAGGCACTTCCAGAACGCTCTGAAGAATCTCAGGATGCACTCGAATGCATAACGGCACTTCACATGCTGGCAATCCTTGGGCTTGATGCCGGAACACTTCCTGAGACTCACGTATATGAACCGTTCTCTTCTGAGGAGCGTCGTGCGATTGTTACGCGCATTAATCACGGCATTCAAGCTTCAGGACTCTAGGCACGTCTTGCTATACTGAAACGTAATGCCACCGAATACGCCGGACGATACCAGTACGCTTGAAAAGCTTCGTCAAAGACTCTATGCGCCACAGGCGCCTGAGAGTTTTCCTGCGCCAGTGTTAAGGCCCGCGCCCGCGCCTACAGAAACTGCTGATCAAGGATGGGTACCTCCAGTAGCGAAACCCATTACGAAGAAGCCTCGTATTTCCTATGCAGCGCTCTTTCTCGGTATTGCGGCGCTCTTCTTCATTATCGCTGTTGGAGCCGCAAGTTACTTCCTTATTCTTGGGGGACGATCTGTTTCAACCGATCGCATTGTTATAACCCCTGATGGTCCAACAAATAGTGGTAGTGGAGACGTGGTTACGCTTCTTATTTCTATTGAGAACAACAATCCGGTACCTGCGCTTAATACGAGCCTTACCGTTGAGTTTCCGGATACGGCACGCGCAGCTGATAACCAAGAACAACCGTTTACACGGTACGAAGACACGGTAGGGGACATTGCTCCGGGAGAGACAGGTACGCGCTCAGTACAAGTCGCGCTCTATGGAAGCGAGAACGAACGCATAACGATACCGATTCGATTTGAGTATCGTGTTACAGGCTCCAATGCCGTGTATGTAAAAGAATCTGAATACGATGTCGTTATAACCTCATCACCTATTACAGTTCGTGCAGAAGCCGTGTCTGAGGTTTCCATGGGCCAGCCTTTGATCTTTGCAGTTATGGTCCGTTCAAATTCAAAAGAAGCGGTACAGAATGTTGCCGTGTTTGCACAGTACCCGTTTGGATTTACACCGAAACGTGGAGAAGGGCCGGTATTTCCCGTAGGTACGCTTGAGCCAGGAGAGGAACGAACCATTACCATTACCGGAACTCTTACGGGAGAGAATGATGATGAGCGTGTATTTAGATTTACCGGTGGCATACAAAAGGGAGAGGATACGAATGTGCTCGCGGTGTCCTATGCAACAACTCCTGTAACGGTTGGACTTAAGAAACCATTCCTTACGACAACTCTCTCGGTGAATCGCGATACCGGAAGTACGCCGATTATTGATGCAGGAGTACAGGTGCAGAATATTGTGTCGTGGATAAACACTCTTGCAACGCCTCTCCTTGATGGACAGGTATCTGTGACGCTTTCAGGCAACGCACTCGACGCGACGTCTGTGAGTGCGTACGGGGGATACTATCGTTCCTCAGATACGACAATCATCTACTCAAAAGAAACGGACACAAGTCTTGGGAACCTTGCGCCTGGAGCAACAGGAAGTGGTTCATTCAGTTTCAAGACAAAACCAACTGCTTCACTAGCGGGTGTTAGGAATCCTACTATCACCGCAACTATCTCAGTTGCCGGGCGGCGCGTAGGGGAGAGCAATGTACCAGAGAGTGTCTCCTCTTCTGTCGTCCGTACTATTAAGGTTGGTACTGAACTTATACTTGCTGCTACCTCTCGTTACAGTACCGGTCCCTTTAAAAACACCGGACCATGGCCACCTGTAGCAGATCAGGAAACAACGTACACGCTTGATCTGAATCTTACGAATAGCGTAAACACAGTTGCGGATACGGTTGTATCAGGAACGTTGCCGTCCTATGTGCGGTATGTGAACGCCTCAGATGGCTCGGTAAGCTATAACGCGGCTACTCGTGTTGTTACATGGAAAGTGGGAGAAGTGCCGGCAGGGACTGGGTACGGTGCAGCAAGCAAACAGGCTTCGATTCAGGTGGCCCTGTTGCCAAGCGTTTCCCAGCGCGGTACAAGTCCTATACTCATGTCCGCTATTAAGGCTTCAGGTACTGATCGTTTTACGCAGAAAACGATCACCCTCACAAGACCTGAAATAACCACCCAAGCAACCGGCGATCCTGCCTACGTACAAGGGAAGGGCGAAGTGAGATAATCTGTAACTCTATGAATGTCACGCTCGAACAAATAGTCTCACTCGCAAAGCGACGCGGTTTCGTATTCCCTGGATCTGAGATCTACGGAGGACTTGCCGGAACCTTTGACTACGGACCTCATGGTGTCGCGCTCAAGAATAATCTCAAGGCTCTTTGGTGGAGAAAGTTTGTTGAAGAGCGTGACGACATGTACGGCGTGGACGCATCACTCATCATGCCTGCGCGTGTATGGGAGGCATCAGGTCATACTGAAACATTCAACGATCCACTCGTGAATGATGCAAAGACAGGTGAGCGCTATCGTCTTGATCATGTCCTCGAAGCAGCACATATTGATCCGGCCGGAATGACCCTTGATGCAATGTGGAGTGCACTTCAAACTGCCGGACTAAAGACTCCCGCAGGAAATGCGTACGAGCAGCCAATGACGTTCAACCTTCTTTTCCCGGTAACTATGGGGGCGTCAAAAGAATCGTCCACTCTTGCGTATCTTCGTGGCGAGACCGCTCAGGGCATGTTCGTAAATTTCAAGAACATAATTGATGCCTATCATCCCAAGCTTCCGTTCGGTATGGGGCAAATAGGGAAGGCCTTTCGTAATGAGATTGCACCGCGTGAATTCGTGTTTCGTTTGCGTGAGCTTGAGCAGATGGAGGTAGAGTATTTTGTGGCTCCTGAAGCATGGAAAGAGTCTTTTGAGGAATGGCTCGGAATCATGCGCGAGTATGCGACTGAGATAGGTCTTCCGATGGAGAAGCTTCACGAAAAGGAGATTGGTGACGAAGACCGTGCTCATTACAGCGAGCGGACCATTGATTTCGAGTTCGAGTTTCCTGCAGGTACCAAAGAACTATGGGGTCTCGCCTATCGAACCAACTATGACCTTTCACGACACAGTGAGTATTCAGGTACCACTCTTGCTTACTTAGACGAAGAGAAGAAAGAGAAGATTATCCCGCATGTTATAGAGCCTTCTCTTGGTATTGAGAGAACGCTTCTTGCGGTGCTTGTATCTGCATACGATGAAGATGAGCTCGGAGGAGAGAAGCGTATTGTGCTCCGTCTTCAGCCGAAGGTTGCTCCAATCAAAGCCATGGTCTCACCCCTTCTAAAGAATAAGCCTGAACTCGTAGAGAAGGCTAAGCAGGTTCGTAAGGAACTCCAGAAGATCCATCCTGCTATCGCATGGGATGACAACGGAAATATTGGAAAGCGATATCGACGCCAGGATGAGATTGGTACACCGTTCTGCATCACGATTGATTTCGACACACTCGGAGAGAATCCAGATCTTCTCGATACCGTTACGATTCGACATCGCGACACGGGGGAGCAGGAACGTCTTTCAATCACAGAGGTTGCCGAGCGTATTCGCGCGTCTCTCGCGTAACACTTGACTCTCGGAGTGGGGAAGCGCATGCTCGCCTCAGACGTTTCGTCAGTTCCAACCACAGGAGAGAAAGATGGATATCTTTGCGCTCCCTTTAGGAGTATTCTTGCTCGCTGGCCAGCCAGTCGCAATCGACTTCGAGGATTTGCGTGTCGTGCAGTACTACAACTCGCGCTTCTACGCCGGGTCAGAACCACCGTTCTCGGCATCGCCTCCTCAAGTGTTATCTAAGGCAGCCATAACGGAAACACGGATACAGCAAACCCTTCTAGGACGCTCTCTCGTCATAGAGGTGTGTGTATTCATCAGGTACGCTCCTGGATCAGTCTGGCGCGCACCCTATACCCTGGAAGAGCGGCAAGAACACTGTGAAGTGTATGGCTCTTCTGAGCCCGAGCAGCAGCCATAACCTGGCTGCTGCTTTTCTGTTATGTGGTACCATTTTGGCTATGAACAAGAACGTCTCCATCACCATTACTCCGGGAACCATGCTTATGGCGCTGGTTATAGGTGCCGCTGCCTACGCGCTATGGCTATTGCGTGATATCGCACTTCTCGTACTAACGGCCATTGTTATTGCGTCTGCGATTGAGCCAGGTGTTACGTTCTTCACTAAGTACCGTATCCACCGCATCGTAGCCGTTACGGTTATGTATCTCGTGGTATTTGGATCTCTCTTCGGTCTTGTATACGCCTTCGTGCCCCCGATCCTTACAGAAACACAGAGCTTCCTCTCAACGGCACCGCAGTACCTCGATACGCTTAATCTTCCGGCGTCTCTAACCGGTATTCCTGAAACAGCACGGACGATGGCTTCAGCAGAGCAGTCGCAGTCTATCTTTGATACGCTCCTCGCATTCCAGTCCGCGTTCGCTGATACCTCTGGCGGTGTGGTGCGTGTGGTGTCTACTTTCTTCGGTGGCATCTTCTCGCTCCTCCTTGTTATTGTCCTATCGTTCTACTTTGCTATTCAGTCAACGGGTGTTGAGGACTTCATTCGTCTCGTGACGCCCGCGAAGCAGGAACAGTACACTGTTGGTCTCTGGCAGCGCGCCCAGAGAAAGATTGGTCAGTGGATGCAGGGACAGCTATTACTTTCTCTTATCTCGGGAACGATTACCTATCTCGGCCTCCTCATTCTTGGAGTACCGTACGCGCTTCTTCTTGCGGTTATTGCGGCAATTATGAATCTCGTCCCGGTGTTCGGGTCCTTGATTGCCGGTGTTATCGCAACAATAATTGCATTTACGTCAGGAGGGCTCGCGCTCGCTTTAATGGTTGCCGGTCTCTTCCTCATCATTAACCAGATTGAAGGAAATCTCCTCTATCCTCTCGTGGTGAATAAGGTAGTTGGTATTCCACCGCTTCTCGTTATTCTCGCGCTCTTGGTCGGCGGCAGTCTTGCAGGGTTCCTTGGTGTGGTGCTTTCCATTCCTCTCGCCGCCGCCTTCCGTGAGTTCCTCTCAGATGTTGAGCGTAACAAGCGTCTTAAGACGACACCGGAGACTCTCTAGTTCTGGCTATGGCCCGCTACATCACTACAACGCTTCCATACGTAAATGCCGATCCTCACATCGGGTTTGCTCTTGAGATACTCCACGCAGATGCGCTTGTGCGTGCGTGGCGTCTTCAGGGAGAAGAGGTATTCTTCAGTACGGGTACAGACGAGCATGGTCAGAAGATTCTTCAGGCTGCTGAGAAAGCGGGGAAGAGTGTGCAGGATTACGTAGACCACTACGCGGCAGAGTTCAAGAAACTTAAAGATGCGCTTTCCATAAGTAACGATGCATTTATTCGCACTACCGATGCACATCACATTGTTGCTGCACAAGAGATGTGGAAGCGCTGCGAGGAAGCAGGAGACATCTACAAGAAGAGTTACTCAGGTCTCTACTGTGTGGGCTGTGAAGCGTATAAGACAGAGAAGGAGATAGCCGAGGATGGGCACTGTCTTATTCACACAAATCTTGCTCTCGAGACTATTACAGAAGAGAATTATTTCTTTAGACTTTCAAAGTATCAGGATGCACTTCTCACATACCTCGAGAAGCCAGCGTCTGTTAGTCCTGAGTGGCGCAGACAAGAGGCCATTACCTTTGTTCAGGGGGGGCTTGAAGACTTTAGTATTTCTCGTGAATCAGCACGTCTCTCGTGGGGTATTCCTGTGCCAAGAGACGAAGGACAGGTTATGTATGTATGGTTTGATGCACTAACGAACTACATCTCAACGCTCGGATGGCCGACAGAGGAAGGAAATTTTGATACGTTCTGGAACGAGGGCATGACGCTCCAGGTGGCAGGGAAGGATCAGGTGCGCTTCCAGTCTCTTATGTGGCAGGCCATGCTCATGTCAGCGAAGATTAAGAATACTGACAGCGTGTTCTATCACGGTTTCATTAACTCAGGAGGACAGAAGATGTCTAAGTCCTTGGGGAATGTGATTAGCCCGTACGAGCTTGTTGAGAAGTACGGAACAGAAGCAACCCGCTACCTTCTTCTTCGTCACGTGCATCCCGCAGAAGACTCAGATGTTACCTGGGAGCGTTTAGATGAGTGGTATCTCGCTAATCTCGTTAATGGATTAGGAAATCTCGTCGCGCGTGTAATGAAGCTCGCAGAGGACAATCTCACAGGGCCCGTTGCGTTTCAAAAAGGAGACATGGATATTGATCTCACGTTCACGCATAGACTCGACGCCTTCGCATTTAATGAAGCCGTTGATTACATCTTCGAGATTATTGGAGAGTGTGATGCATACATGACAAACAAGGAACCATATAAAAAGGTGAAGAGTCCTGACGATGGAATTGCGAACGATGGACGGGAAGACATTTCGTTCTTGGTACGAAAGCTCGCGCTCATTGCGACTCACTTAGCGCCAATCATGCCAAAGACAAGTGAGGCTATCCTTGATGCGGTACAGAGCAATACAAAGCCTGAGAATCTTTTTCCACGCCTTACGTAGTGCATGAAATATTTCGACGCACACTGTCATATCCAGTTCGATCCGTACGATGAGGATCGTGCAGGAGTGATACAGACTATGCAGGAGAAGGAAGTGGGTGGCATGGTTGTAGGTGTTGATCTCGACTCATCCGTTAAAGCACTTAAGCTCGTTGAGAATATTCCTGGATTTTATGCGGCAGCAGGTCTCCATCCTAACTACGTATTGGATGAGTCTTTTGATATGGAATCGTTCCGGGCAATTCTTCGCCATCCAAAGATGAAGGCGGTGGGTGAGTGCGGATTGGATAACTTCCGTCCGGAAGACGTTGTCGTAGCGAAGGTTGAACAGAGAAGGGTCTTTGAGAAGCACATTGAACTAGCTATTGAAGCAGACAAGCCGATGATGATCCATTCCCGCCCTACGAAAGGAACGCAGGATGCGTATAGAGATATGATCGATATCCTTCGCTCGTACAAGAAAGAACACGGAGGGCGTCTTCGAGGAGACATTCATTTCTTCGTGGGAGGGATTGAAGAAGCAAAAGACTTCGTTGATCTAGGATTCACGATGTCATACACTGCGGTGCTTACGTTCGCTCGTGATTATGACGAGGTAGTACGGTATCTTCCGCTCGAGAGCATTATTACGGAAACGGACTCTCCGTATATCGCTCCATCCCGCATACGAGGGAAGCGTAACGAACCTGTATCAGTTATTGATGTGGTCGAAGCCCTCGCTGAAATTAGGGGAGAAGACCAGGAACTGGTGCGAGAAGCGGTTCTCAGGAACGCTCAGAAACTATTTGCTATATAAAAAGCACCCCTCCGTGAAGGGGTGCGATCTTAAGTTTCTATCGAATGAACGGCTTGTAGAGGATCGTGCGCAAGAACACGAGTCCCATCTTAGGAATCTCGAGCACTCGATCGCGGAAGGGTGCCGAGGCCTCATGCGTCGCGCATGCAAGAGGGAAAGGATATCGGTGCTTCCAGAAAACCAGACGCTGTGCGACTTCGGTGCGGAATGCGTGCCAATCCTTCACCACGAGAAAAAGATTGGTTAGTGACAACCTCTGTCTATTCTCGATGATGAAACGAGTGATCGCGACGCACTCTCCGAACGTATTGAAGCTTGGTGCTTCTTCGTAGTAGGTTTGCAGATCTGGACACTGTTCCAGAGCATAGGCCTGCATGACCCTGCCCATCTTTTGTCCGTACCACTTCTTGCCGTCGTTTGTAGAGGCGAAAAGCATGAGACATCGGTCTAGTCCCAGATTATTTGCGACCGTAATCGCTTTGTTGATAGCGGCCTTTGTCATCGGTCCGCAAATAACTATGCCGTCTTCAGCATAATCGAGGTCAGCCGAGACAGGGTAGATAACTGCTTGCAGTGACTCTTGTTGATGCTCCAAACGAACCTCCTGTTTCTATGAAAGGGCAATCGGCAGGACTATACCACAATTTGTTATATTTCAAGCATGAAATTGTCGAGCACCTGCGAATGTGGTACAGTTCGCGGGTTATGAATACAGAAATCGAAAACGGTGCAGGCAGCACCGAGCAGGAGCTTGAAGCGGGATATAACGAGTCCCGTGTGTATGAGCTCGGCTTCCATATCGATCCTGAACTGCCTCAGGAAGAAGTAAAGAAGACCTACCAGGCGCTTCGTGAGAAGCTCTCAACACTCGTTGCTGAGGGTGAACCACAGAAGATTCCTCTCGCATACACCATCTACCAGAAGGTGCAGGGAGGAGGTCGCCGTGACTTTGATAGTGCGTACTTCGCATGGTTTGCCTACGAGGCAGATCTCGCAGAGCACGAGGCTATTCTTGAGTCTATAAAAGAAGAGGCTCGTGTTATCCGCTTTATCGACCTCCGTACGGATGTTGATTCAGCAAAGCACGCTGCTGAAATGCACGAGATCTATGCAAAAATGGGTGAAACCAAGTCTGTAGAGGTTGAAGTGAACGACACTGAGCTCGATGCAGCGCTTAAGGAGGCTGGCGTATAAGGGTATATACTTAAACGTATATGTACCTAAACAAAGTCCTTCTTTACGGAAACCTCACTCGCGATCCGGAGCTTAAAGCGCTTCCCGGAGGCCAGCAGGTTGCATCATTTGGTCTTGCGACGAACCGCTCCTTCAAGAATAAGGAGGGTGCACAGCAGGAACAGACCGAGTTCCACAACATTGTCGCGTTTGGTCGCACTGCAGAAGTTATGGCGCAGTACCTCAAGAAGGGACGCCCTGTATACGTCGAAGGTCGCATCCAGACTCGCTCATGGGACAAGGATGGCGTGAAGCAGTATCGCACCGAGATCGTTGTTGATACCTTCCAGTTTGGCGCTCAGGCAGGAGGCGACGGCGCACCACGTAGTGGCTACGCAGGAGCATCTCAGCCAACAGAGCAGGCACCTGCAGCACCGCAGCAGGCTCCAACCGACATGGGTGCAGACATCCAGTATCCGGACGAGGAAATCAATCCAGAAGACATACCGTTTTAGTTTTTAGATTTAATCAGCTACCATGGCACATCAATCAGAAGAGATAGAGCAGAAGAAGTTCGTGGACTATAAGGATGTACAGTACCTCCGTCAGTTCATGACTCCTCACGCAAAGATTCTTGCTAAGAAGCGTACAAACGTACAGGCAAGTCGCCAGCGTGAAATCGCCCTCGCTATCAAGCGCGCGCGCTTCATGGCACTTCTTCCATACCTCGCAGCGTAAGCTCGGAATTGGAGTAAACAACAAGACCCGCACTGCGGGTCTTGTTGTTTACAGGGATATGTGGTTTCCTGTGCTCGGAAAGACGGCACTCCGCTGTCTTCTTGAGGGAGACACACATGTCTATCAATGACAACAAGCGGGCCAAGAAGAACAACCTGTTCCTGATCATCATTGTGCTGCTCGTGGCGGCGCTCCTGATCTGGTGGTTCTTCATCCGCGGCACCGCCGACAGCGCCACGCCGATCGACGTGCAGACGCCCGCTTCGGCGTCCATGTCCGCCGACGGCGCCGTCAAGCACCTGACCTGACGCACAGCCCATGGCCCACTCTTTTCGGAGAGTGGGCCATGATTCATTTTGAGTAACCAGCATCATGTGGTTATATAAGAAAGCGACGCAATCCGGCGTCGCGTTTCTGTTCCTAGGGGAATACATGCTCGTTGCTAAAAAGTCGTTCGGTAAGAAGTTCTTGCCTCTCATTCTCGTGGCCGCTGCCGTCCTCATTGCGACTTCGATGTCCGCAGGAGGTGTCTGGGCTTTCGGAAAGATGCTCGAGATTGGCGAGTCTGAGAGATCAATTTCTTCTTCGAACGAATCAGCTTCGTAAAACGTGAGCTACACTGCGCAGAATGCGCAAAGCCCCCTCAATGCGAGGGGGCTTTTTTCTTTGTATCCTTTACGCCTTGTTTACGCGCTCCACATATTCTCCTGTTTCAGTATTGATCTTGAGAACATCACCTTCGTTAATAAAGAGGGGAGTTGTAACGGATGCGCCGCTCTCAAGGATCACCTTCTTGTCTCCGCCCGTTGCGGTGTCTCCCTTCACGGCAGGAGGAGCCTCCTTAACCTTAAGGTCTACCTTAATAGGGATAGAGACGGTCATCGGATCGTCATTGTAGAGCATGATCTCTACAGGAGCATTCTGAACGAGCCACTGCACCTTCTCGTGTACTGCATCTTCAGGGAAAGAGAAGCGGTTCTTTGCATTACCTTCTTCGGCGAACCAAGACTCTCCACGACTCGTATAGAGATAGGTTGCCTGCATCTTATCAATGTCAGCTTCAGGTACGTTCTCATTCTGGTGGAAGGAGATCTCGAGTACTTTGCCCGACACGAGATGCTTAAGCTTGGTCTGATTAACTGGCTTGCGCTGCTGCATACGGAATACATGCGAAGACAATACTTCGAACGGTTCGTTGTTGTAGACGATGACCTTTTTCTGAGTGATCTCGTTGTAGGAAAGAATTGCCATAGGAATGTAACGAGGGGAGCGCGAGGCGCGTTATAAAAAATGCCGGGCTCCCGGATAGGGGGTATGATACAGGACAGTATGAAGGAAGCCAATACAGCGCCTGAAAGCTTGTCCGATGAGCAAGTACTTCGTGCGTCGAAAAAGGATCCGGCCCTCTTTGCGCTTCTCGTTGCTCGGTACGAGGCACCGTTTCTAAGAAAGGCTCGGTCTATTGTATGGTCTCCAGAGGATGCAGAGGAGGTAGTACAGGATGCGTTTACCAGGATCTACATGTATGCGGACCGCTACCAGGTACAAGAAGGTGCCTCATTCTCTTCCTGGGGCTACATGATACTCACAAGACTTGCCCTGACTAGGTATCAAAAACTTAAGAGCACTAATGCTCGCTTTACCGACCTCGACCCTGAAGTATATGAACGTATATCTGAAGAAGGCAGCTTCCTCGACTCGCTAACGATACGAGACGAAGTGTTCATGGCGCTCGCTAAACTTCCAGAACAAGCAGCTCGTATCCTCTCCCTTCAGTTCCTCGAAGGAAAGACCCATGAGGAGATTGCTATGAGCGAAGGAAGTACGGTGCCTGCCGTAAAGACCCGCGTCCATCGCGCAAAGAAATTATTAAAGAATGCCCTTGAACATAACACCACTCCCTATGAATAAGACTTCAATTTCACATACCGTTATGCGTCGCGTACATCGTATTCACGTATTGCGTACAATCGCCGCGCCAAGTGCAGGAGTTTTGGTGTTCCTGTTCGCCCTTTGGGGTATTGGGAGGGAGGTGTGGGTTGCTAAGGTGTTTGAGAACATGCCTTCGGTAGTGAATGTTCCTCAGGTCCTTTCATTTGTTACGAATGCGTTTATACACACAGATCTTATGGTGCAGATACTCTCGCTCTTGGCGGTAGCAGCACTTGTCTGGCTCGCTTCAGAAATGGCACATCTTCTGCGACCCACACACCGCTTCGCATAAATAAAAACACCTCCGTACGGAGGTGTTTTTGTGAGGATTAATCCTGATCGAGTTTCTCTCTAATCTGCTTGAGGATCTCGTTTGCAATAGGCTTGTTCTCTCTAAGGAACGTACGTGTTGCGTCATATCCACGTCCGATAGAGTTTTCTTTGTATTTGTAGCTTGAACCTGACTTCTGAAGGATGTCGTACTTCTCACCGAGAGCGATGATCTCACCTTCGCGACTAATACCTTCGTTATAGAGGAGGTCGAATTCCGTCGTCTTGAATGGGGCAGCGACCTTGTTCTTCACCACCTTTACGCGCACGCGGCCTCCTACAATCTCCTCACCCTTCTTGATTTGGGCGATACGACGGATATCAAGACGAACAGAGGTGTAGAACTTAAGAGCCTTTCCTCCTGTGGTTGTCTCAGGGTTTCCGAACATCACACCGATCTGCATACGGATCTGGTTGATGAAGATAATGATGGTGTTGCTCTTGGCAGTGATTGCCGTGAGCTTGCGAAGCGCCTGTGACATAAGGCGTGCCTGCTTACCCATCTGAGCTGATCCCATGTCTCCTTCGATCTCATCCTTAGGGGTGAGTGCAGCCACTGAGTCGATGACAATGACATCAATTGAGTTCGCGCGAACAAGAGACTCAACGATCTCAAGAGCCTGCTCTCCCGTATCAGGCTGTGAGATAAGGAGCTCCGGAAGCTTAACGCCGATCTTACGTGCGTACTCAGGATCAAGGGCATGTTCCGCATCAACGAATGCGCAGATACCACCTTTCTTCTGTGCCTCTGCAATAACGTGAAGTGCGAGCGTCGTCTTTCCTGAAGACTCAGGGCCGAATATCTCAATGATACGTCCGCGAGGAAGTCCGCCGATGCCAAGTGCAGCATCAAGTCCAAGGGAACCTGTTGGAATTGATTCGATAGCAGCAACCTTGCCGCTGCCATAGGTCATGATCGATTCGTCACCGAACTTGGTCTGAATTTCTTTAATAGCCTGATCAATAGCGCGCTGCTTAGTCTCTGCAGCAGATGCGCCCTCGATAGGCTCAGGAGGAGTGCTTTTCGGAGCTTTCTTGGCAGTCTTTTTTGCGGGCATGATAGGGAAGATTAATTAACGAATACAGAACGACGTTCGGTTACCTCACGTCCGAACCGATCGGTTGCGGTTAATGATAGTATAGCGCCCCCGGAAGGGAGGGTGAGAGTAGCGGCAAAGTTGCCGGCCTCATCCATTAGGAGAGGGGCACCGTTAAGCCAGAGGGTTTCGGTGTGCTTAGCAACGCCTTCGATACGCATATGACCGTCGGGAAGAAGCTCTAACTCGTGAGGAGACGCAATAGAGAGTACGGGTCCTGAGAGGATAGGGAGTGCCGCTACGACGCCATAGGCGAGGAGGGCAAACAGGAAGACAGCAGCGATAGAGCGTGTAGGCATACCGATTAGATGTCTCCCTCGTCGTTAGTGTCCTTGTTTCCGCCTCCACTCAATATTTCACGAGGACGAGAACCATCTGCGGGACCAATGACACCCTTTTCTTCAAGGAGATCCATAAGGCGTGCCGCACGAGAGTAGCCAATACGGAGCTTTCTCTGAAGGTATGAAGTGGATGCACGTCCTGCTTCTTCAACGGCTTCACGAGCCTGCCCGTAGAGATCGTCATCAACGTCATCATCTTCTCCTGCAAGCATAATCGCGTCATTTGCTTCATGTACGCCGGTTCCTCCGGTGCTCGTACCAAGATCAAGACTCGAGAGAGTTCCAGCATTGTGTTCCTTAAGGAAGCTCACCACCTTCTTCACCTCCTGTTCGCTAATGTAGGCAGTCTGAAGACGAACAGGCTTCTGCATATCAGCAGACTGATACAGCATGTCGCCGGCACCAAGAAGGAGCTCAGCACCCGAAGCGTCGAGAATGGTGCGCGAGTCGATCTGGGATGCTACCTGGAGAGCAAGGCGGGTAGGGACGTTCGCCTTGATGAGGCCTGTGATGACATTGACGGAAGGACGCTGCGTCGAGAGAATGAGGTGAATACCAACAGCGCGAGACATCTGTGCTAGGCGAACGATAGCTGCCTCAAGCTCACGAGGGTAGGTCTGCATGATATCGGCGAGTTCGTCGATAACGATGACGATGTACGGCATGGCCTCAGGTATCTCCTTTGCCTTACGCTTCTTTGCAGGCTCAACAATGGTTGTGTGATACGACTCAATATCACGTACCTGACATTCTTCAAGAATGCCGTAGCGCCTATCCATCTCCTTCGCTGCCCACTTAAGCGCAAAGATCGCTTTCTTGGGATCGGTGATAACCGGCGTAAGAAGGTGGGGGATACCGTTATAGAGGGTAAGCTCCACACGCTTCGAGTCGATCATGATGAAGCGAAGCTGGTTTGGACCGTTCCTATATAGGAGGGAGGTGATAACCGCATGGATCGCTACAGACTTTCCGGATCCCGTCGCTCCCGCGATAAGGCCGTGTGGCATCTTTGCGACGTTTACATAGTGAGGAGTACCCGCAATATCGCGACCGACCGCAGCCAAGAGAGGCTTCTTAGAAGCTGACCACTCAGCAGCCCCGATAATTCCTCCAAGACCAACCATGGCCTTGGTCGCATTAGGCACCTCGATACCAACGAGTGATTTGCCTGGAATAGGAGCTTCGATACGAACAGGGTGCGCTGCGAGGGCGAGTTCGAGGTTTGTCTGAAGACCGACGATCTTCTGAAGACGAACTCCTTCGGCTGGCTTGATAGCGTAGCGAGTAACCGTAGGTCCGACCGAGACCTCATCCATCTCAACAGAGATGCCAAAGTTCTGGAACGTACGCTTAATGATGTTTGCGTTCGCTTTGATGTCACCGACACCTGGCTTGCCCTTGTCCTCTCCAAGGAGTGCTAGGGGAGGGGCTTCGTACTCTGCATCAATATTTGGAATTGCCGTTGCATTCGCAGCGACGACTGCGTCATTGAACATGGTTACTGTAGGCTCCTTCTCAACAGCAACTTCAGCAGGTGCGTCTTCCTCTTCGTCGTCTTCCTCTTCCTCTTCCTCTGTATTCTTCCCTGGAAGAGAAAGTTTTACTGAGCCAATCTTTGCAGAGGCTGTGTCGGCAGCTCCTTTGAGTGCTTTGAGAATGGCAACTACATCTGTTGCGATGATGAGGCCAATTGCGATAACGGCGAGGAGAAGAATGATTGCTCCCGCGAGTCCAAAAAGTTGTGCAGCAGCGCCTCCAAGAGCAGCTCCTGCTGCGCCTCCTAATGCGTCAGTAACGATGCCGAGGAAGGTGAGTGTCGCGATGATAATAAGAACGACACCCGTAGCTGTGAGAGGAGCAATGAAGCTTTTCTCAATCATGATTGAAACCCCCGTACCTATAAGAAGGACAGGGAGGAGGAAGGTGGCGATACCAATAACGCCAAATCCAAATCCAAAGATTGCGGTGCCTGCGAGACCTGCCAATCCGAGACAGGCGAGTGCGAAGATGAGGCCAAATGCAATGAGGACGACACTGGTCGTCCACTTCGCAAGCGTGCGGTAATCGTTCTCCGCCTTGCTCTTCTTTCGTCTCTTTTTCATCTCTCTATTCTAACATTGCGCGAGATACGCGGCGCGCCCATGAGTAATACATTTCAGGCTATTGCGGACACTGTCTTAGAGACCTATACTGACCTTGACGCAATAAAGGACATCATGAGTGATAAAGGACAAAACAAAGATTCACACGCGATGAAGGCATCCAGGAACAATGCCGATAGTATTGATTTTGTCCTAGACAGAGCTATATTTTCCAATGTATTTGAAAAAGACATACGTAGAGTGTATCTCTACAAGAAGGCAGAACGACTCGCAAAAGCGATCCATCTGATCGGTCCTGCGTTCATCTCTTCGGTCCCTCTTAAGGATCGATTGGACCGTATCGCGATAGGACTTGTTGATGCTGCAGTGCTTCCTCCTATGGCTTCTCGAGAAGCACTTTCTCGTGAACTTCTCGCACTCTCAAGCATCCTCGGTATCGCTCGAACGGGCGGCATGCTCTCTGCTATGAATGCGGATCTTATCGTGCGAGAAGCTCACGTTCTTTTAGCTGAAGCAGCTGGATATGAAGAGCCGAGACTCACTCTCGAAGAGGTGCCTACACTCGCCGCACTTGCTAAGTCTTCAGCCTCTTCTGGAAATGATTCACGAGAAGTTGCCCGTCTGCGATCACTCGCTCGCGTTACGTATGACGAGGATCTTAACGGGGAAGAGGGAGCTGAAACTAAAGGACAGTCTAAGGGACATATAAAAGACAACTCTCACACGAAGGAACTTTCTATTGAAAGGAGCTCAGGCAATGCTGGTAGGAGAGATAGTATTCTCGCAGTGCTGGGCTCTAAGGGTCCTTCCTATATAAAGGATATTTCTTTGGTGGTGCGTGACGTCAGTGAGAAGACTATCCAGAGAGAACTCGCTACGTTGGTCGCAGAAGGGCAGGTTACACGCAAAGGAGACCGTCGCTGGACCACATACGAGCTCTCCTAGAACCTGTAGGAATGGTGAAGGGGATTGTTGACGGAACCATATAAGAAGCCTACAATTCTTCTTGTGGTACCCGTAAGGATCCAGATGTGAGAAAAGGCCGGAAACGGCCTGTTTTACGTTTGGCTCCCGAGGGGGTTATCCACATCGTTTTTGTGAGGTTCCGTAGCTGTATCTCTGTATACTAGGAATACACCGCGCATAAGGCCTAGCCTTTGCGCGGGATTCTGAAACGGCTGGTGAGAATCCTCGGAGAAGGGATCCTTGATAAAGGAATATGTGCTCCAAGTCCTACGGTGTAAGAACCCGTAGGCACGTCCGTCTTCATGAATAGACGTACGGCTGATATGGATGATTTTGATAGACCACGATTGAACTTCGGAAAGACTGAACATTCGCCAACTAGCCGATGGGACGCTCGTCGATAAGGCGCCCTGTCGGATAGTGTGAACCGTTCGCGCAGAACTCACTCCCTTCCTCTCGGGGAGGGGAGGAGATTAAAAAGAGAGAAAAAGGTACGTGTGTGATGCATACATTTATTAGTATCTGCATTGCATGCGCGCTTCACTTAATTAGAACGCATGACTACAACAAACAATACGATCGCAAAGTTTGCGGCTGTCGTTGCTATGCTCGGTCTCGTTGCATCTTCTGCATTCGTTGCTCTTCCAGCACGCGCGCAGTCATCAACAGATCTTCAGGCACAGATCAACGCACTTCTCGCACAGATCGCAGCACTCCAGGGTAATACCGGGACTACTGCAGCGGTTACGTTCTCACAGGACCTTACCCTCGGCTCTTCTGGCGCTCAGGTAACGGCTCTTCAGAACTGGCTTATCAGCAAGGGCTTCACCATCGCAGCTGGCGCGACCGGATACTTCGGCGCACAGACGCAGGCAGCTCTCGCTAAGTACCAGGCTTCAGTTAGCATCTCTCCAGCAGCAGGTTACTTTGGCCCGATCACTCGCGCTAAGGTAAACGCATCTGCAGGAACAGGTACTGGCACAGGAACAGGTACTGGCACAGGAACAGGCACCAGCAATGGAGGTCTTTCAGGTGGCGAGGCTAACCTCACTGACTTCGACTTCCGCTCTGAAGATGCAGACGGAAACGAAGGAGAGGAGGGAGTTGAGATCGGAACTGCAGAGTTCGACGTTGAGGACGGAGACGTTCGCGTCGAGCGCCTTGAGCTCACCGCTTCTTCAACAAACGGAGCTCTCGAGCAGCAGCCTTGGCAGTACTTCGACACTCTCTACGTAATGGTAGACGGTGACGAGGTTGCTGACATTGACGCTTCTGATCGTGACGCTTGGGATGAGACTTCAACTGATGATGTTTACGAGCTCGTGTTCACAGGCCTTGACTATGTAGTTGAGGAAGGTGACATGGCTTCTATCACCATCGCTGCTGACATCGCTTCAAACATCGACACTACTGACCTTGCACAGGACTTCAAGTTTGAAATCCGTGAGGAGGGAATCCGCGCAGTTGATGCTGAAGGAATTCAGCAGTACATCGGTGACACGGGTGACTTCGTTACCTTCGGCTTCGGTGCAGAGGAGAACGGCGATCTTTCGATTCGTGAAAGCGATGAGAACCCAGACGCTGCTAACCTCAAGGTAGAGGACGATCAGACTTCTGAGGAGTACACGGTATTCGCATTCGAACTCCGCAACACTGATGAGGTTGACTCACTTCTTACTGAGCTCACAATCGACACCACGATCACTGGTTCTACTTCAACAGACCGCGTTATCCGTAACGCAACACTCGTTGTAGATGGTGATGAGTACGATGGTGATATTGAGGCAGCGAACGATGGAAACATTGTGTTCGAGGACCTTGATGTAGTACTTGCTGGTGACGACACTACGAGCTTCGAGCTCATGGTTGAGTTCACAGCACAGGCTGGAAACTACGCATCTGGCGACACGGTTGTCTTCGATGTGCTTCCAGCAGACCTTGAGGCAGAGGGCGAGGAGTCAGGCGATTCTGTAGCATCTGGTGACATCACTGGTTCTGCAAGCTCTGAGACCCACACTCTCTCACTCACAGGATTCGCTGTAGAGGCTGTATCGACTTCTGAGTCAGTTACAACAACTGATCCAATCGGAAGCTCAGTAGGTACATTCAAGATCGTGTTCGATGTAACAGCAGATGAGGATGACGCTATCTACGTTGACAATACAGCAGCACGTTCTGCTTCTACAACGGCAGGTGCGGTCTTCAACATCCTTGGTGATAGCTACACTGGAACTACTTCAGCAAGCCTCACTTCGACAGCTGACATGACCAGCGATGTATACCGTGTTGACGCAGGTGAGACTGAGACATTCACTCTCACTGTTACGCTCAACCCTGATGCAGCAGGTCAGTACCGCATCGAGCTTGATCAGGTACACTACGGCACCTCAACAGGTGTAGCAGCGTACGCTTCGACATTCGAGGTTGACAACAACAACTCGGACTTCGAGACTGGCAACGCTTACATCCCTAGCTAATAGTCCTTCGAGATACGTCTCGATAGCTAACGGTTAGAGATTGCAAAAGCCCCTGGTACGCCAGGGGCTTTTGCGTTTCTCTCATAAAGCCCCGCATCACTGCGGGGCTTTATGCTATTCTCAGGAAAGCATATGGAGTACTTCTACCACTTCCTTAAGTTTCTGGGCGTCTTCTGCTTCATCATCGCACTCTCCCTATTTAGCATGCAGTTTGTAGGGACGAGTCTCTAAGATATTGCTCCCAAGACCTCTATACGGTACAGTGCCCTGGTACGGACCGAAGACAGTCAGCAGTCGAAAGATATGAGCCTGGCCGAGGAACGAAAGGGAAGCGCCTTATTCTAATTGGCACTTACCCGGTCGAATGTCTCCTCACAATGGTCCGCTGCCTCAGGCAGACGGACCGTTGTACGTTTCGTACGAACATATACAACAGCATGGCAATAACCAAAGCAAAGAAGCAAGAAGTAATTGAGAAGATTGAGAGCTCTGTAAAAGGTGCTGCCTCAGTCGTCTTCGTGCACTTCAAGGGCCTCACCGTTGGAGACACAAGCGCTATGCGCAAGAGTCTTCGCGAAGGAGGTGTCGGCTACTATGTAGCTAAGAAGACGCTCATCAAGCGCGCACTCGACAACGGAGGATATAAGGGCACTATGCCTGAGCTTCCGGGAGAGATCGCAATTGCATGGAGCATGGAGGATGCTACTCAGGCTGCTCGCGACGTGTTTGAACACGGCAAGAAGCACAAGGGCGGGCTCTCTATTATGGGCGGTATTTTCGATGGGACGTTTACGGATGCAGCTGGCATGAATGCTATTGCAACCATCCCACCAGTACCAGTACTTCGTGGCATGTTCGTCAACGTGATCAACAGTCCTATCCAAGGCTTTGTTATCGCACTTGATAAGATCGCTGAGAAGAAGGCTGCGTAACGATTAGATAACCTTTAACGTATTATTTATGGCTGAAGAAGACATCAAGCAGGAAGAGGCTACCGAAGAGGCGGCTGCTCCTGTAGCAGAAGCAGCGGCTCCGGCAGCTGAGGAAGCAGAGGTAGAGGTTCCAGAGAAGTTCAAGAAGATCGTCGCTTCAATCGAAGAGATGTCTGTTCTTGAGCTTTCTGAGCTCGTGAAGGTATTCGAGAAGAAGTTTGGTGTATCAGCATCTGCAGTAGCAGTTGCTGGTCCTGCAGCGGCAGCGGGCGCAGGCGAGGATGCAAAAAGCACCTTCACTGTTGAGCTTACTGACGCAGGCGCAAACAAGATCCAGGTTATCAAGGCTGTGAAGGAAATCCTCGGTCTTGGTCTCAAGGAGGCAAAGGACCTCGTAGATGGTGCTCCTTCCGTTGTGAAGGAGAACGTTGGCAAGGACGATGCAGACGCCCTCAAGGCGAAGATCGAAGAGGCGGGAGGAAAGGTTACCCTCAAGTAACACTCTCGTTTTTTCGCAAAAGCCCGCATGAATGTGCGGGCTTTTGCGTTATATGAAAAGAGAAAGGGGGTTCGCTTCAGTTAAGAAGTGAACCCCCGAGAGCCGAAGCTCTTTGCTATCCTGTTGTCCGTCGTTCCATGACGTATTCGGTCCGAACGATGCGATCGCCCGGGATCCGCATTTGGCACAGTCGGAACGACTGCCGAATGATGCCGTTGTTGCCATAACGGTAGGGCAGTAGCTCGGTCGGACCATCAGCAGGGCCATCCAGACGACGAGCACGCAAGAAGCAGTAGCCATCCTGTGTGATCGGCGCTTGGACGACGATATAGCTGACTTCCTTGGCGGTGCTGCGAGGAGCATTGGGATTGCCGCACGCGGCAGCCAGCAGGGAAACAGCGAGAACGGAAAGAGAAACGAACATCTTCATTGTGGCTATCTCCAAGATGCCAGGGTGAATACCATATATATTTATACACTATATACTGTTTATTGTCAATATTATGCTCTATTAACGTTCTGCATGTTCCTCTAATCGTCAAGGTTGCGCAGTACGCTCTGAAATAGGTACAATGCCCCCACGTTCCATGGATCCTCTTGCGAAACTCTTCGGTTCAGCCGCGCGCCTAAAGCTCATGCGGCTCTTCCTTTTCAATGACGACATGACGTTCTTAGCGTCTGATGCTGCGTTCCGCGCACGAATCACCAAAGATGCTGCACGCAAAGAACTAACCATTCTTACAAGTGCAGGCATCATTCGAAAGAAGACGGGCAAGGCACCACTCGGTTATATGGCTGATACCAGGTTCAAGCATTACGAAGCACTGAAAGTATTTCTTCGCACCACAACGGACGTAAGTGATTCGGCAATCGTTACGTCCTTTAAGAAAGCAGGAACACTTCGTCTCGTGGTGCTCTCAGGTCTCTTCACCGGAGCACTCGAATCAAAAGTTGATGTACTCATCGTGGGGGATCGTATGGAAGAGAAACCTCTCGCAACTGCCATCCATGCTCTCGAGGCAGAGCTCGGAAGGGAACTCCGGTACGCATGCTTCTCGTCTGACCAGTTCAAGTATCGTATCGGCGTATACGACAGACTTCTTCGCGATATCTTTGATTATCCGAATCGCGTCATTATCGACAAGATCGGACTCGCAGCAAAACAGTAACCGGCTCAAGGCCGGTTTTGTGTTTAAATACGCTGTCCACACGTACGTCTTCCTGAAGGCTTCACCTTGCTACACTTAGAGTATTAACGGAATTATGCCGCTAATTCGCTAATCTATCATTCTATGTTTCTAACCACTTGGGCAGATGTGCTCACACAGTCCTTCCAGAACTTGTTCTACGGACTCGTTGCATTCATCCCTAACTTAGTCGTTGCGCTTGTTATCTTCGTTATTGGCTGGCTCGTTGGCGCTGGTATCGGACGACTTGTTGCACAGGTTGTCTCTTCGCTTCGTGTTGATCAAGCACTTCGCGCTGCAGGAGTAGAGCGCGTTGTTGAGCGCGCAGGATTCACACTCGACGCAGGTGCCTTCATGGGCTTCCTCGTGAAGTGGTTCTTCATCATCGTATTCCTCGTTGCAGCACTTGATGTCCTTGGTCTTACACAAGTAACGGCATTCCTCACGGGTGTTGTTCTTGGATACCTTCCACAGGTTATCGTCGCGGTGTTCATCCTCCTCTTGGCTGCGGTCATTGCAGAGGCTGCACAACGCGTGGTTGCGGGAGCAGCACGTGCAGCGAACGTTCGTGCGGCAAACCTCCTCGGAGCCGTTGCACGATGGGCTATCTGGATCTTCGCGATCTTGGTAGCGCTTGAGCGCCTTGGCGTCTCTCCGCTCATCCAGACTCTCTTTACGGGTATCGTTGTAGCGCTCGCGCTCGCATTCGGTCTCGCATTCGGTCTCGGTGGCCAGCAGGCGGCTAGTCGCTACATCGAGAAGGTTCAGAACGAAATCAAGTAGTTCCAGCCTTTTGAGCTCAAAACGACCCCAATCGTATGGGGTCGTTTTGCTATACATGTCTCTAGGGAGGGGTGGAGCCCCTGCTTCATTTGACACTCATAAGTAGGCCGTATATACTCCTCTTACGTGTTTAAAGCCAAGAAATTACTAACCAAACGGAGCGGGTAAGGACTGGGTCTCACGATCTAGTCACACCGCCCCGCAAGGGGCTTTTTTCTTGGAAGGGAATACGTAGCTCGTTGACAGACGAATATGCAAATAGGTAATCAACGCCGTTAGGCGTGGACGCTTTGCGTTCACCCTAACGGAATGAATATTGCAGAATCACAAAAAATCGTTAGAAAGTGGTGTTCAGGTTTCCGCACAGGAGACATGAAGGGTGCACGGTGGATGCCTAGGCTTGCGACAGCGATGAAGGACGCGACTAATCAGCGAAATGCTTCGGGGAGACGATTTGTAGTCTTTGATCCGGAGGTGTCCGAATGGGGAAACCCAGCCAGTAATGGTTACCTCTCAATATTTTGTAGAGGAGCGAACCCAGGGAAGTGAAACATCTCAGTACCTGGAGGAATAGAAAACAACAACGAGTTGCTTTCCGTTCGTGCGTATGTTCGTGCGAATGGAAAGCAACTCTCGTGATTCCCTAAGTAGCGGCGAGCGAAACGGGAATAGCCCAAACCAAATACTTCGGTATTCGGGGTTGTAGGGCGGAAGCGCCATGTTTACATGGCACAAGTTACAAAAGTCTTACATAGCAGAAGAAGCTGGAAAGCTTCACCCTAGAGGGTAATGGTCCCGTATGCGAAATGTAAAACCCTTGTGCGCTTCCGTTCCTGAGTAGTTCGAGACACGAATAGCTCGGATGAATCTGCCGGAACTAACCGGTAAGGCTAAATATGTCGCAGGACCGATAGTGAACTAGTACCGTGAGGGAAAGGTGAAAAGAACCCCGAGAGGGGAGTGAAATAGAACTGAAACCGTGTACTTACAAAGGGTTAGGGTGGGCTCCGGTCCATCCTAGCGTGCCTATTGAAGAATGAGCCTGCGAGTTTATGTATGTCGCTTCGGCTAAATCCGTTATGGGATGGAGCCACAGGGAAACCGAGTGTTAATAGCGCGTCCGTGTCATACATAAGACCCGAAGCCAAGTGAGCTTGCCATGAGCAGGGTGAAGTTAGTCGAAAGACTAATGGAGGCCCGAACCCGTAGATCGTACAACGTCTTGGGATGACTTGTGGTAAGGAGTGAAAAGCTAATCGAACTTGGTAATAGCTGGTTCTCTCCGAAACATCTTTTGGGATGGCGTCGCGTGTTCCCCTTGGGGGTAGAGCACTGGAAGGGATGAACAGGGAGAAATCTCGTCATTCCTATCAAACTCCGAATACCAAGGATTATGAGCGCGGCAGTTAGACGGTGGGGGCGAAGCTCCACACGTCGAAGGGGGAAGAGCCCTGGATCGCCAGTTAAGGTCCCTAAATCTATGCTAAGTACAACTTAAGGAAGTGAGGATTCATTGACAATGAGGATGTTGGCTTAGAAGCAGCCACCATTTAAAGAAAGCGTAACAGCTCACTCATCGAGAGTCCTTGCGCCGAAGATGATCGGGGTTAAGCATAGTACCGAAACTGCGGGAATGTTAGTCCTCAGGGACTGACATTCGGTAGGAGAGCGTTCCGTTCTGCTGTGAAGCTAAAGGGGTGACCCATAGTGGAGCGTACGGAAGTGAGAATGCAGGCACAAGTAACCACAATGCGGGTGAGAACCCCGCACGTCGAAAGAACGAGGTTTCCTCAGCTATGACGATCAACTGAGGGTTAGTCGGGCCTTAGGGGATGGCGAAAGCCGCACCTGATGGACACAGGGTTAATATTCCCTGACCGTTTATATGTGCGATGGAGTGACGGATTGCTGTATCTATGGCCCATTATTGGATTTGGGTTAGTGCCGTGAGGAGGTTTGGTAGGTAAATCCGCCAAGCAATACTCCGAGCGGAAAAACAATGTCCTTCTTCGGAGGGGCAGAGCATAGAGAGCGCGGTTCCAAGAAAAACTTCTAAGCTTCAGCATATAACGACCGTACCGGAAACCGACACAGGTGTTCAGGTCGAGTAGACTAAGACGAACGAGTGAGAGGTCCTCAAGGAACTCGGCAAAAAAGCGGCCGTAAGTTAGCGATAAGGCCTGCCCCTAGCAATAGGGGCCGCAGCGAAAGATTTTCTGCCAACTGTTTACCAAAAACACAGCTCCCTGCGAACTCGTAAGAGGATGTATAGGGGGTGACGCCTGACCAATGCCGGAAGGTCAAGCAGGGACGGTACATTGATTTCGATTGATGTGCTAGGCCCTATAAGCCCCGGTGAATGTCGGCGATAACTATAATCGTCCTAAGGTTCTGGATGGGATTTATCCTGTCCAGAACGGATTGGGGCGGTTATAGGAGACCGTAAACAGTTCTGAGAAGATTACGTCATGAAAAGCTACCTCTTTTTCTGGAAACGGAAATTGGATCCACGACTCAAATGAGAGGCCATACGTCGTGCCCCTTCGCAAGAAGGGTGAAGATATGGTCCTGCTGTGAGGAATAGTAGAGCGTAATTCCTTGTCTGGTAAGTTCAGACGTGCACGAATGGCGTAATGAGTGGAAAACTGTCTCGAGGACTTGCTCGGTGAAAATGCAATACCGGTGAAGATGCCGGTTACCTGTAGTTAGACGAAAAGACCCCAGGAGCTTTACTACAGCTTGGTATTGGGGTTGTGTGTTGTATGCGTAGCATAGGTGGGAGACTTTGAAGCATGCCTCTTGGGGTGTGTGGAGTCGCCAGTGAAATACCACTCTTACAATGTGCAACTTCTAACCCGCGTAAGAACTACGTGGGGACAGTGCCTGGCGGGTAGTTTTGGTGGGGCGCTATCCTCCTAAAAAGTAACGGAGGAGTCTATTAAGGTTGGCTAGGCGCGAATGGAAACCGTGCCGATAGTGTAATGGCACAAGCCAGCTTAACTGTAAGGGGTACATCCCGCACAGATGCGAAAGCAGAGCATAGTGAACCGATGGTCCGCCTTAGATGCGGCCAGAGATTAACGGATAAAAGTTACCCTGGGGATAACAGGCTAGTTCCGCCCGAGCGTCCATAGCGACGGCGGAGTTCGGCACCTCGATGTCGGCTCACCTTAGCGCGGGGCTGGAGAAGGTCCCAAGCGTATGGCTGTTCGCCATTTAAAAAGGTACGCGAGCTGGGTTCAAACCGTGTGGGGATTGATATATAAGACTTGTCTTATGGTATCGATTTCCACACCGTTTGAATCCCTTCGAGATTTCTGTTGTCAGAATTCGAAAAAGTGCGAAAGAAAAGAATTAGAATGAATGTCTTTTCGTCTATTAAAAAAGAGAGGAACCAACCACGACACGGCGGCGTGTACTCGAAAGGGTATACGAGAAGCTGACTGGTATCGGTGGAACCCCACATCCGGACACGGATAGGGCGACACCGAGGGAAGTTCGAAAGAACGCCCGTAGAGACTGAACGTCAGACATCCGAAAGGATGGTATTACAGTCCGATCCTTCCAGTAATGGAAGCAAACGAAATGCGTGAGACAGGTTGGTCTCCTATCTACTACAGGCGTTGATTCTTGAGGAGACTTGCCCCTAGTACGAGAGGACCGGGGTGAACTGACCTCTGGTCTACGAGCTGTCACGCCAGTGGCATCGCTCGGTAGCTATGTCGGGATGTGATAACTGCTGAAAGCATATAAGCGGGAAGCACGCTCCAAGATAAGGAATCGTTATGAGGCTCCTAGAAGATTACTAGGTTGATAGGCTTTAGATGGAAGCGCAGTAATGCGTTGAGTCGAGAAGTACTAATATGCCCAGACTTCTGTGCGGAACTCTGTATGTCACATCTAATGATTGATGATGACTGCAATATTAATTGTAGAACCTATTTGCATATTCGTCCGTCTGCGAAGACGGAAACGTGCGTATGATGCTGGTGATTTATCGGAAGGGCCACACCCGTTCTCATTCCGAACACGGCAGTTAAGCCTTCTTGAGCCGATGGTACTCGTAAGGGGAGAGTAGGTTGTCGCCAGCATCATGCGCATGTTCCTTTCACAATTGTAGAAGCCGCCCCTCTGGGCGGTTTTTGCTATTTAGGTACAACGTGATAGAACCAATGAGGAAAGAGGAGTGAAGGTATGAGAAGAGACATGTTGTTTGCTTGCGCGGCACTATCCTTGCTCGGTTCGAATCCTCGAGAGAGCAGACAGGACGGAGCGATTATCGTAATCACATTCGATGACGGACCGTCGTCGTATCGCTCTAAAAGAGCAGCCGAACGCCTTGTAGAGCTTCTTCCAAAGGAGAGGCGATTCGTGGGGCGGCGTCCTGTTCTTCTTGGCGAGTACGTCTTCATGCGACTCGGTAAATATCAGGAGTATGAGCTGAACTATGAACGTGCACATGCGCTTGCGCACAGGCCACCAAGACGGCTTGGTCGCTCAGGGTATGGGAATGTTCAATCGAAGCACCGTCGATGAGATAAAGCCGCCACGTTTAGACGTGGCGGCTTTTCCTATATACTAAAGATATATGGCATTTACGTGGGCAGAGAAGCGACGGTTCTACATCATCGGTGGTGCAGTACTTATGGGCCTCACACTTCTTCTCGGAGTGGTGTTTGCGGTTATTTACAAAGTTCCGTCCTGTGCTGACGGAAAACAGAATCAAGATGAGAGCGGTATCGATTGCGGAGGATCATGTCAGTATCTCTGCAGTGCAGCTGTTGAAGTGCCGCGTGTTACGTTTGCACGTGCCATTACTACGAACGGCCGTACCGATGTTATTGCATACGTAGAGAATCGCAACCGTACCGCTGAAGCGAAAGATGCTTCCTATACGGTTGAGGTATTTGATGAGGAAGGAACTCTACTCGGTACGAGGAAGGGCATGCTTGATCTTCCTGCGCGCACGACGGTACCTGTATTTGTTCCTGGAATAGCTCCTGGAACATCGTTCGCGCCTCGCGCATTCATTACGTTTGACGGAGATATGAAGTGGAGGAATGTACGTGACGACGTACCTGCGCTTAGTGTAGGGAACGCGAGTCTTGTGCCGGGTGATCATCCACGTGTTATTGCAACCCTTTCTAATCCCTCATCAACTGCGGTCTACGATCAGGAAGTAGTAGCAACCGTGTACGGGTTGGAGGGGTTGGCGATTGCAGCGTCTCGAACCGTCGTACGGTCCATTGATCCTTCAGGATCTAAAGAAGCGGTGTTCACCTGGTTAGAGCCCTTTCCAAGCGAGGCAACACGCGTTGAGGTGCGCGCGGTTCCAGAACTTCCATGAACGAATTGATAGGTCGACGTCCCAAAATGGCGTGGCTTTCAGAGTGGCCACTGGTCGTTATACCGGCCGCATTATGCGTATTGGGTATCCTCACCATGCATACGTTTGGAGACGGGAACTCACTCGCGCCTCGTCAGTTGATCTGGCTCGGTGTCAGTATCGTTGTGTTCCTTGCCGTCTCTTCGTTCGACATGCGATTTATTCGTAGAACCCCTATTATCCTTGTTGGATACGGAATATCTATTGGTCTTCTGGTACTTCTTCTTGTGGCTACACATGCGGTGCAGGGCGCAAAGTCGTGGTTCGATCTCGGTATCTTTTCACTGCAGCCTGCTGACCCAATTAAGCTTGTATTTATTGCCTTAATGGCGAAGTACTTCTCAAGACGTCACATGGATATTGGTGACTTTCGACACATTATTGTGTCGGGAGCATATGCCGCAGGTCTCATACTTCTTATTCTCGTAGAGCCTGACCTCGGGACGGCCGTTATTTTCAGTATCATTTGGTTCGGCATGATCTTGGTTTCAGGTATTTCAAAGAAGCACCTTGCGATTATCGTGACCATTGCAGCGGTCGCTGCAGCAGGTCTTTGGATCTTCGCGCTCAGGGATTATCAACGTGATCGTATTGTGTCGTTCCTTAACCCAGCTGCTGATATTCATGGCACAGGCTATAACGCCTATCAGGCTACCGTCGCGGTCGGGTCGGGAGAAGTTATGGGGAAGGGTATCGGATACGGAACCCAGTCTAAGCTTCGCTTCCTTCCTGAGTATGAGACCGACTTTATATTTGCGTCCTATGCAGAGGAGTGGGGCTTCATAGGCATCCTTCTTGTGCTTGTTTTGTATGGCGTTCTTCTTGCGCGTCTTCTGTCGATAGCCAGACGTGCAGCGACAAATTTTGATGCACTCTTCACCATTGGAGTGATACTTCTGTTCACTGCACACATTTTTATTCACTCAGGTATCAACTTAGGTATTCTTCCTGTAACCGGAACCACTATTCCGTTTATGAGTTATGGTGGCTCACATCTTATTGTTGAGTTTGCGGCACTCGGTATCGTTGCATCTCTTGCACGTAACGGTCGCTCAGTCCCGCGCGAAGCTGCGAGTAACGAATATCTCGGAGGTTAGGCAGTGTAGAGTGCGAGTGTCTTTTCAGTCATCTGTTCTATAGAGAAGTCTGCACGAACGCGTTCATTGAGTGCACTTCCGAGGTCTTTGCTTAGAAGGGGGTCTTCAATCAGTGTTGTAAGGGCAGTTGAAAGCGCGGTGATATCAGTTGCGGGCACGAGAAGACCTGTCTCGTTATCCGTAATGATTTCAGGAATACCTCCTACGCGTGTTCCAACTGAAGGAAGACAAGCTAAGCCTGCTTCAAGTAGAGCGTAGCCAAGTGCTTCACTCCTCGAGGGAAGCACAAAGATATCCAGTGCTGAAAGATAGGCAGGAGCATTCTCAATAAACCCAGCAAGTACAACGCGATCTGGCAGATCATAGATTTGTACGAGCTTTTGAAGATGTGCCCAATCCTGGCCGTCTCCGATAAGTACGAGCACGACCGGAGGCTCATTTCTTGAGATGGCAGCAAATGCCTCGATAAGAGTATCGAGTCCTTTAGTTGGATGGAGCTCTGCAATGCTTCCAATCCAACGAGCAGTTGGAAACGAATGAACCAAGTCTGGCGCAAGACGAGCTCTCGCTTCGTCTCTCGGGAGAAGGGTAACAGGTGCGATGCCGTTGTGAATTACTTCAAATTTTTTCTGTACGAAGGGCATTCGGCTTGCATCGAATCGTATTGCACGCGATACGCAGATAGTCGTATGAGAAAGAAGCACTGTCGCGTAGTGCAGTAGTGCAATAACGGCTTTCTGCCACACTGGACGCTTCTCATTAAATGCCCATCCATGTGCAGTGAATATAATATGGGGCACATGACGCAAGCGACCGGCAACGGCTCCAAGAAGTCCTGCCTTCGAACTGTTGGCATGAAGCACGTGGGGATTAAATCTGCGAACTATTGCAACAAGTGCTTTAAATGCACGCACTTCAGCCTGCAGCCTTACATCTCTCTGCATGGCAGGAATAGTCTCCGTTGCAATACCAGCCTCCTTCAGGCGCTCAATAAGTACGCCTTCGTTTCCGGACACTACGAGAACCTCATGTCCCTTGGCTTTCGCAGCGATCGCTAGGTCATACACGTAACGCTGGGCACCACCCCAATTTGCTTTGGTTATGACGTAGAGAATTCTTGTTACTTCCGTGTGGGACGACATGTTCTATAGTATAACTGCAAGCATGATATACGGTGGCAAGCGCGCTCCGGCGCTCCTTTTCTTTGGCGACCTAGTCGTCTTCGGACTTTCGCTGTGGGTGACACTGTTCATTCGTACAGGAGCAGTTCCAACCATGACGCTTCTTGAGGATCACATCGGACCATTCTCCATATTGTTCCTCGCGTGGTCGCTTGTGTTCTACATGTCAGGGCTCTATGGGAAGGGAACTATCCTTTTAAAGAGCCATCTGCCACAGGCCCTTCTGCGGACTCAGGTGGCAAATATTATCCTCGCAGCGCTCTTCTTCTTTCTCATTCCGGGTGTTGGTATCGCTCCAAAGACTAATCTCGCGATCTATCTTGTTGTATCGCTTCTTTTGATTTTCCTCTGGCGCCTCGTAGGCTATCCACGACTTTCCGTGCGTCACGTTCGTGAACGCGCGGTACTTATTGCAACAGGTCCCGACGTTGTTGCGTTGCAAAAGGAAGTGAACGAGAATTCACGCTATCCCATTCAGTTTATCGATGCACTCTCTCCCGAAGACTTTCTCGCGCTCTCAGAAGATGCTAGGCGTACACTTATTCCAGAAGATATTGATGTGGTGGTGGCAGATATTGCAGCGTGTAGCGCTCATGGACTTCTTCCTATTCTTTACGACTTGCCGAAGGGGGTTGGGAACTACGAGATCGTTGACTTCACTGATCTCTACGAAGAAGTATTTGATAGGGTGCCGCTTTCACTCCTTGATCAGGGATGGTTTCTTGAGCATGTCGCTGAAGCAGATCCATTGTGGTACTCACTTCCAAAGAGGCTTATCGACATCCTCGGAGGTCTTGCCATGGGATTGGTTACGGTTATTGCAACGCCATTCGTTTGGATTGCGTTAAAGCTAGAGGGGCCAGGTCCGCTTCTCATTGCGCAAAATCGTATTGGAGAGAAGGGAAGCATTATGCGGGTGTACAAGTTCCGCAGCATGAGTGCGGTTGATGAAGGGGCATGGAAAGGGGAGACCGAGAACCACGTAACCAAAGTAGGCGGTATTCTGCGCCAGACCTCCCTCGACGAGTTTCCGCAGTTCTGGAATATCCTCAAGGGTGATATTTCTCTCATTGGTCCTCGCAACGATATCGAAGGGCTAGGACGACGTCTCGAAGCTGAACTCCCGTATTACGTCATGCGCTACTCTGTTAAACCCGGGATTACAGGGTGGGCACAGATTAATCAGCAGTACGAACAGGGCAACCTTTCACCGCAATCCATACGCGAAACCACGGTTCGTCTTGCGTATGATTTTTATTATCTAAAGCATCGCTCACTTGGCCTCGATCTCGTCATCGCTCTCAAGACGATCAAGCGCATGTTCTTCAGGCTTTCAAGCTGGTAGTCTATCTATATGAATGCATCTCACACCGTATTAATCACAGGCGCTGCAGGGTACGTCGGTACCATGCTCGTGCGTCGCTTTGCCGCACGAGAAGATGTGGTCCGCATCATCGGACTTGATAAGGAAGCCCTCCCCGAAATCCTCAAGGACGAGGCAAAGCTTGTCTATGTAGAGCTGAATACAGCTGACGATGGGTGGGGGGCTATTGTCGAGGCTCATTCGCCCGATATTATTGTGCACACCGCATGGCAGATTCGTGAGATCTACGGGAACCGTCCCCTTACCTGGAAGTGGAATATTTACGGGTCTGAGCGAATCTTTAAATACGCGTATTCACATGAGAACGTGAAGCGTCTCGTACATTTCTCAACCGTCGCTTCTTATGGAGCGTACCCGAGCAACACTATCGAGCACCGCTTTACTGAGGACGAGCCTTTTAGAAAGACTGACTATCTCTATGCAGAGGAGAAGCGTGTTGCAGAAGAGCGACTTGAAGCATGTTTTGAAAACGCTTCACATAAAGTACCTACCGCGGTTGTGCGTCCCGCTGCGATAACCGGCCCGCGTGGACGCTTCATGCGTATTCGTTTTGGTCTCCAGGCGGCACTTGCCGGACAGCTTAAGGATTCGTTTGCATATCGCATTGTCTCGAGCATGACACGGTTTGTACCTATTACGCCAAAGTGGGTACGGCAGTTTATTCATGAGGACGACGTCGTTAGTCTTGTGGAGCTCCTCGCATTCACGGAACCAAAAGGTACCTACGAAGTATTTAATATCTGTCCTCCTGGCGAAGTGGTTCGGGGAAAGGATATGGCAGAGGCCGTAGGAAAGCGTGCGATAACCATTCAGCCATGGATGGCACGTCTTCCATTCGCATTCCTTTGGCATGCGACGCGTGGGAAAATTCCAACGGCTAAGGGAAGCTGGAAAGGGTACTCGTACCCTATTGCGGTAGATGGTTCAAAGCTCACGAAGGTCTATGGATACGAATATAAGTATCCAAGTCTTGATGCGTTCCGCTATACCGACGGAGAGTATGAGTCCTTTGTGCCTGAAGAGTTCCGACGTCCTAAGTCCTCCGTATGATTATTGATGGCCGCGCTATAGCTTCAGAGATACTCGCAAACGTTCGTGAGGATATTTTGCGTCCCGGTGTAGTACGTGCGGTGGTGGTGTCACCAACACCCGCAACGGAATCCTACCTATCTATTAAAAGCGCACGCGCCCAAGAGGCGGGTATGCACCTTGATATTGTGCGCCTATCAGAATCAGCCACTGATGGTGACGTTATTGCTGCGGTAGAGAAGCCAGGAGCGGATGCAGTTATTGTGCAGCTCCCGCTTCCTGAGCATTTAGATACAAAGCGGATTCTCGACAGTATCCCCTGGTACAAGGATGCAGACGTGCTTTCTGCGAATGCGTATGCCAGGTTCTCACTCGATGAACCAGAGGCGCTCTTGCCGCCGGTTGTTGCCGCAGTGCAAGAGATTCTTGAACGCTCACACATGTTTGCGGGAGGGAGAAGTGTGGCGGTAGTAGGGCAGGGACGTCTTGTGGGAGAACCGGTTACGCGCTGGTTTATGAATGAAGGAGCGGAAGTTGCCGTTATAACGCGGGAGTCCGGAGAGGAAGGCCTTCAACTTTTGAAGGAGGTAAGCATCATTGTCTCGGGTGCAGGGAGCGCAGGACTCATTCTTCCCGAGCATCTTTCTGATGGAGTGGTACTTATAGATGCAGGTACGTCTGAATCAAGTGGCGCCATTGTAGGGGATGCTGATCCTGCATGTGCCGAGAAGGCTTCAGTATTTACGCCGGTTCCAGGAGGGGTTGGACCTATCGCGGTTGCGTGCCTATTTCGCAACGTCTCTATGCTTATGGAAAGGGCATTGCAGGAAGCCTGAAAGCCGGTAGACTGCCTTTAATGCGATACATTCCTGCGATACTCGTGCTCTTGGTTTCAGGGCTTTTGGGCTGGTACGTTCTAGCACCTAATCATCCGGTTAAGCTTGGTCTTGATCTAGCGGGTGGTACAGAACTTATTTATAAGGCTGACACGAGTTTGGTTCAGGGTGACAAGCAAGGAGCTCTTAACTCACTTCGTGATGTTATTGATCGGCGTGTAAACCTCTTTGGTGTAGCAGAACCACTTGTGCAGCTTGAGCAATCAAGCGCCGTAGCTGGAGCCGTTGAAGATCGTCTTCTCGTGGAGCTTCCAGGTGTAACGGATGTACAGGCAGCCGTTGATGCGATTGGCGCAACGCCGTCTCTTGAGTTCAAGCTTGTAGGAAAAGGAACCGGCACCGTCGTGGATGGTCAGGTTAAAATCGAGCCTGGCTACATTGATACCGGTCTTACTGGCCGTTACCTTGAAAAGGCAGATCTCCAGTTTGGTGCTGCAAGTGGTGCTGGGGTAGCGAACGAGCCAATTATCGTTCTTACCTTCACTCCAGAAGGCGCAACACTCTTCGAGCAGATTACGCGTGATAATGTGGGCGAGTCTCTTGCCATCTTCCTCGATGGTCAGCCAATCTCAACCCCGGTTATTCAGGAAGCGATCTCAGGAGGTACTGCAACTATCTCAGGAAGCTTTACTCCTGAAGAAGCACGCGACCTCGTACGCAACCTAAACTTTGGTGCGCTCCCTGTACCTATTGAACTCGTGGGAAGCGGAACCGTAGGACCAACCCTTGGTGCTGAAGCATTCCAGGCAGGGCTCGTAGCGTCAGGTCTTGGATTCCTTCTTGTCGCACTCTTCATGATTGCGTGGTACCGCCTTCCAGGACTCATTGCTTCTATAGCGCTCGTTATCTACGTCTTTATTACGGTTGCGGTAATTAAGTTCGTACCGATTACTCTCACGACATCAGGTATCGCTGGATTCATTCTCTCGATCGGTATGGCGGTTGATGCGAACGTGCTCATCTTCGAGCGCATGAAAGAAGAGCTTCGTCGTGGAAAGGGAGCACGAGACGCGGTTAACGCAGGATTTGCTCGTGCATGGACGGCGATTCGTGACGGCCACTTCACGATGCTTATCTCAAGTGCGATTCTCTTCTGGGTAGGAACCTCACTCGTGCAGGGATTTGCACTCGTCTTCGGATTCGGTGTTATCGCGTCTCTTATCTCAGCGGTATTCATCACCCGCGTATTCCTCCTTGCTATCGTGCCAGAGAAGGGAGGAAAGATATGGCGCTTTCTTCTAGAGACAGGACTTTATCGGCACACCTACTCCGAAGGAGCTAACAAAAACTAGTATGTTTGTTGTACGACACCGCCGCTTCTTCTTTATCCTTACGGGGCTTCTTCTCGTGGCTTCTATTGCAGCGATTGCTATTGTTCCACCAAAGCTCTCTATTGAGTTTACGGGAGGATCTCTTATGGAGGTTGCGTATGAGAACGGTCGCCCTGACCTCGAGACGATCCGTGAACGCGTTGCTCCTCTTGCATTCGGTGAGCCATCAGTACGTGAGAGTGGAGAGACTGCGATTACGCTTCGCACGCGCACCCTCGCTCCTGAGGAACGCACTGCACTCCTTTCAGCACTCTCTGCAAATGGCACAGAAGCTGTTACGGAACTTCGTTTCAACTCCATTGGTCCATCTCTTGGAAACGAACTCGCTATAAAGGCGCTCTATGCAATCGTCGCCGTTAGTCTTGCGATCATGCTCTACATTGCGTGGGCATTCCGTGGACTCTCCCGTCCCGTGCCATCGTGGGGGTACGGATTGATCGCGGTCTTCATGCTTGCGATTGATATCATCGTGCCAACCGGCTTCTATGCTATCTACGCGCTCTTCACAGGAGCACAGTTTGATTCGCTCTTCGTCATAGCGCTCCTCGCGCTTCTCGGATACTGCGTTAACGACGTGATTGTTATCTTCGACCGTGTCCGCGAGCACCTTAAGAACAACGCGACAGAGAAGGTGAAGGAAAGCTTCGACGTTACAGTTGGAAAATCAATTGATGAGACTATGGGTCGCTCAATTAATACGGGCATGACCGTGGTTCTTGCACTCCTCTCGCTCGTTATTTTCGGTAGTGAAGCTACCCGAAACTTCGCTCTCGTTATGATGGTAGGAGTTGCGGCAGGTACGTTCTCCTCAATTACGCGTTCAGCTCCACTCCTTATCCCAATCGCTGAATGGCTCGAGAAGAAGCGCGCACTTAAGGCAGACTAGATATGATCATCGGCGTCACTGGAACTAACGGCGCAGGTAAGGGTACGGTTGTCGACTTCCTTGTCGAGCATAAAGGATTCACGCACTTCTCGGTGCGTGATCTTGTTATTGAAGAAGTGGTAAGGCGTGGTCTTGAATTGAATCGCATCAATATTGGAGATACGGCAACAGATCTTAGGCGTGAAAACGAACCGTTCTATTTCGTAAAAACTTTTCTCGCGCGAGCGAAGGAGCAAGGTCTAGAGAATGTCGTTATTGAGTCTATTCGCGTGATAGCGGAAGAGAAGTACCTCAAAGAACACGGAGGATTTGTTGTGGCGGTAGATGCGCCTCGAGAATTGCGCTATGAACGAATCGTGGGAAGGGGAAGTGTCACGGACCGTGTTTCGTTTGAAGAATTTTGTGTTCAAGAAGATCGGGAGTTTACTCCTGCAGATCCAAACGATCCAAATCAAATGAATTTTAAAGCAGTGATGGAAGGAGCAGACGTTACTCTTATAAACGATGGTACATATCTCGAATTCAGAGAGAAAATGGAACAGATGCTTACTAAACTAGATTCTTAACGCATGCCACACATACACGAGAAGATCGATTACGCTGCAGACGTGTTTATTGTGAACGGGGACGCGGTACTTTTACGGCTCCATGACAAGTACGCAACCTGGTTTCCTCCAGGAGGACATGTTGAATTGAACGAGGATCCAGAGGAAGCGGCTATTCGCGAAGTACAGGAAGAAGTAGGTCTTACAGTTGAGCTGGTCGGGGACCGAGCGCCCGCCTATGACGATGCGGAGAAAGAAGTCCTCGTGCCTCGTTTCATTAATCGCCACCCGATTAATGATGTGCACGAGCATGTGTCTTTCGTCTATTTTGCACGCTCAGACACTCGAGAGATCGTACAAGGAGAGATTGAGGTCAGTGACCACATAAAGTGGTTCACGAGAGAAGAGCTTTCGGGCCCTGCCTACGGAGTACTTGAACGTGTACAGCACTATGCACGCGCAGCACTCTCTGCACTTTCGTATTAAGAGATAACGGTTCCTTTGAACGGCTTTCCGTCGAGGTAATCAGAGAACGAAGAAAGGTCTGCGCCATTCATGATGGCCACTTCAAGACCCAGGGCTTCTGCTTCTTTTGCGGCAATAGGATCAAACGGGGCAGAGAGACCAGGATCCCATTCAGAAGGAATAAGTTTCCTAAAGTCTGGCCAATTTATCTTTTCTATCTTTGTCGCGTCAGGATTCTTGCGAGGGTCTGCGGTATAGACGTAATCAATGTTTGAAAGATTGATGAGTTTCTTTGCTCCCAATGTCTTTGCGGCCATAACGGCGCAATAGTCTGTAGACCATCCTGGTTTCCAGCCTGCACCAATAACAATATTCTCGCGTCCGCGGAACCTGCTTGTCGGATTCTTTATTATTTTGGCCTGCGCCTCTTCGATAAAGATCGTACGAAGGAGATGTGCGTTAAGACGCGTGGAATGAATACCAAGCCAATCAACGTCTTCACGAGAAAGTTCCTCTTCTCCGCGAACAGCAGCAGCAGCTTCCTGGTAGTTGCGAGAGAGACGGCCACCGCCGGCAACAATATAAAAAGAAGACCCTTCTTGGGTCTTCTTAAGAACGAGCTCACGGAAATTCTGGAGGAAGCCAATGTCTATGGTATTGGGAACGAGTAGCGAGCCTCCAACGGAGACTACAATGTATTCACGGTTCTTTCGTTCCAAACGCATGCAAAGCTTGACGGCTGTTTCCATTCTACGCTCATGCACCCTAAGCGCAATCTAGGAAAGTCTAATATCAATGTCATAGATACTTGACGCTCTTGGGTGGGGGAGTATAGTCCCGGCAGAACAGGACAAAGGATTGCATAGCCATGTTCAATAACATACTAGAACGAGTCATTCGCTCGATAAGGAAAGAAGAACGTCCTCTCGATCTTGTGCAGCAGATAGAGCGCGTCTTTAAAGACAGCTCGTTCTTCTTCAGTAGGGAGATCGTGGCGGCGCACGGCACGCTTCAGGCTCTCGAGGCCATGTATGGCGAGGACCCGAAGGTGCGGGTCCTCACGACCAGTCTTCGCGAAACTCTTAGAGTGCGGGCGATCTATGTTTGCAGTCTGCCGAGCGGAACTAACGAGCAAATAGCCGAACGGCATATGCTCAGGGCCCTTTTTGTGCCGAATCTTGCTGCCGCGTAACACTCAGAAGTCCCGCCCTCCTAGGAGGCTGCGGGGCTTTATTCTAGGCCCTATATCGTTACTTGACGCCCCCTTTCGCTTCCTATAGTATAGCTGTACTGCCCTCACGTGAGGGCGGGGTTTGTTTTCGCTCTTCGAAAATTAAATAGTTAGAATGAAAATTGGTAGGAAACATGAGTTTTCTTGTGTTCCGCCTATTCTTAATGAGAGTTTGATCCTAGCTCAGGATGAATGCTGGCTGTATGGATAAGGCATGCAAGTCGAACGGACCGCAAGGTCAGTGGCAGACGAGGTAGTAACACGTAGGTACGTACTCCAAAGTCCGGTATAGCTCGTCGAAAGACGGGGTAATCCCGGATGGTCCCGTAAGGGTAAAGATTTATCGCTTTGGAAGCGGCCTGCGTAGTATCAGCTAGTTGGTAAGGTAATGGCTTACCAAGGCTACGACGCTTAGGGGAGCTGAGAGGCTGACCCCCACCGATGGGACTGAGACACGGCCCATACTCCTACGGGAGGCCGCAGTCGAGAATCTTCCGCAATGGACGCAAGTCTGACGGAGCGATACAGCGTGATGGACGAAGTGCTTCGGTACGTAAACATCTTTTATGTGGGACGAAATTATTGACGGTACCACATGAATAAGGGGCTCCTAACTCTGTGCCAGCAGGAGCGGTAATACAGAGGCCCCAAGCATTATCCGGAATCACTGGGCGTAAAGGGTGTCAAGGCGGTCATGTTAGTCGTTCGTTAAATCTGGGGGCTCAACCTCCAGCCTGCGAGCGAAACGGCATGACTTGAGGTCGGGAGAGGTGCGTGGAACTCATGGTGTAGGGGTGAAATCCGTTGATATCATGGGGAACACCAAAGGCGAAGGCAGCGCACTGGCCCGAATCTGACGCTCACACACGAAAGCCAGGGTAGCGAATGGGATTAGATACCCCAGTAGTCCTGGCCCTAAACGTTGCTCGCTCGCTTTACGGAGTATCGACCCTCTGTGAGGCTAAGCTAACGCGGTAAGCGAGCCGCCTGGGTAGTACGATCGCAAGATTAAAACTCAAAGGAATAGACGGGGACTCGCACAAGTGGTGGATGATGTGGCTTAATTCGTCGATAAGCGAAGAACCTTACCAAGGCTAGAAACCAAACTGCACGCCCCCAGAAACGGGGGAAGCCTTCGAGGGTGTTTGGCAGGTGATGCATGGTCGTCGTCAGTTCGTGGCTTGAGCTGTTCCCTTCAGTGGGGTAACGAACGCAACCCCCGTTGTCTGTTATATATTTCAGGCGAGACTGCCCCCTCACGGGGGAGGAAGGTGGGGATGACGCCAGATCAGCATGTCCCTTGATGCCTTGGGCTGCACACGTCATACAATGGGTGGTACAGAAGGACGCAATACCGCAAGGAGGAGCAAATCCCAAAAACCACCCCCAGTACGGATCGAGGTCTGCAATCGACCTCGTGAAGCCGGAATCACTAGTAATCGTGGGTCAGCACACCACGGTGAATACGTTCTCGAGTCTTGTACTCACCGCCCGTCAAGTCAGGGAAGTTGGGGGTACCCGAAATCTTGCTTTACGCAGGACTACGGTAAATTCAATAACAAGGACTAAGTCGTAACAAGGCACGGCTAGCGGAAGCTGGTCGTGGAACATATCCAATCGGAATGAGAAGTCAGAAATGACTCTCTCCGGTCGATTATCATCTTCGGATGATAGGGAGATGGTACTCTGTCCCTAAACAGGTACTCGGACGCCGGAAAAACGCACCGGTAGTTTAGTAGGAGCGCTCAATTGACGCTCGTACTGGGCTGAATAGGCGGAACACAAGGGTACGCATATTCTATCGATTTCATTCTTTCTATTTAGAAAAACCCCGTGCGGAACGATTCTCCTCGGAGTATCGTTCCGCACGGGGTTTTTCAATGCCTGGAAGAAACGCAAGGATTCTGATAGTATCCTTTAGTCCTTAGGGGTATCCCCAAGAACAGGCAAGCGTAGCTCAGTTGGTAGAGCACTCGACTGATACTCGAGCGGTCGTAGGTTCGAATCCTACCGCTTGCACCAAGGTCATAAAGCCGCACTCCTTGTGCGGCTTTATGCGTTCTATACCCATGCACTCCTTTTATGAAGCGGGGGTACAGGTATACTGCATGCATATGCGTCACATGCTGATTGTGCTGGGAATAATTGTCGCAGCAATTCTCGTTGGAGCTGGTCTCTACTTTTACGGACCGGGAGAGCTTCGCGAAACCCCGACGCGAGAAGGAAACGAAGCGTCTGCATTGAGTGCTGAGGTTGCGGAAGATATCTCTTTTAAAGTCATTGCAGAAGGATCAAATGCGTCCAGTGTAGCGGCCCGCAAGAATTACGCCGTCTTTGATGAAGGGGAGTTTGAACGCCTATGGACTATGGCCTATGGAGAGGAAGCTCCAACTCTGCCGAGCGTTGATTTCGATAGTCAGTATGTCATTGGAGTATTTGCAGGTGAAAAAACAACCGGAGGACACGCCATTAAGGTTGAGGCTATAACGGATGAGAATGCGGTACGAAATGTAGCGATTACGATTGAGATCCCATCACGCGACTGCCTTGTTACAGAAGCCCTCACAAGCCCCTTCCAGATCGTTGTGGTGCCGTTCTCCGACCGTGAGCTCATCCGTACCGATACGGAGGTTGAGTCTAGCTGCAGCTAGCCGTTTTCCTGGAATGCGCTAGGATTCCAGTGTGGACCTTACCTCCTATTTCTCGGGCAAGAAGATAACCGTCATGGGACTCGGCCTCTTAGGTCGTGGGGTTGGTGATGCCCGTTATTTGGCCTCCCAAGGGGCTGAGCTCATCGTTACCGACCTCAAGTCGGGAGAGGATCTCGCAACCTCCATCGAGGCCCTATCGGCGTTTCCAAATATTACCTTCGTGCTCGGAGAACATCGCCTGGAGGACTTTAGAGACCGAGATTTTATTCTGAAGGCCGCCGGAGTGCCGCTTGATTCTATCTACATCGAAGAAGCGAGAAAGGCTGGTATTCCTATAAAGATGAGTGCGTCATGGTTTAAGGAACTTTCTGGTGTTCCGGTAATTGGTATTACGGGTACGCGCGGGAAGTCTACGGTTACGCACATGCTTGAAAGTATTCTTAAGGGAGCAGGAGGAAAGATCCTTCTTGGCGGGAACGTCCGTGGCGTTTCGACGTTAGCGCTTCTCGAAGAAGCGACTCCAGAGCACACCGCTCTCTTTGAGCTCGACTCATGGCAACTTCAAGGATTTGGTGATGACCGTATAAGTCCAGAGCTCGCGATTTTCACGACGTTCTACCCGGACCATCTTTCATACTACAAAGGAGACATTGATGCGTATCTCGCAGACAAGGCGAATATCTTCTTGAATCAGAAGCCCGACGACACTCTTATCCTTGGCGAGCAGATGGCTCTTACCGTTATCGATAAGTACGAACAGTACATCGCGTCAAAGATTGTTGTTGCAGGAGAGAAGACAATTCCTGAAGACTGGTACCTGCTTGTGCCGGGTGCGCACAATCGCTATGACGCCGCCATTGCTCTTGCTGCCGCGCGAGCGCTTGGCGTTGACGACGAGGTGTCTAAGAAAGCACTCGAGTCATTCCTGGGAGTTCCGGGACGTCTAGAGCTCGTTGCTCTTAAGGAAGGCATTTCTTTTTACAACGACACGAACTCTACAACGCCGGAAGCAACTATCGTAGCGCTTCATGCGCTTGCTGAAGAAGAAGGTGCTCGCATTATCCTCATAATGGGTGGGCACGATAAGGGGCTTGAGATGAAGAATCTTGTGGAGCTTGTTGGAGAGACCACAAAGCATGTGGTGCTTCTTGCGGGTACCGGTACCGATCGCCTTGTAGAGTTTCTGCCCGATGCACCGGTCTACGTGTCTCTCGAAGACGCCATGACTGATGCACGAGCGCATGCAGAATCAGGAGACATTATCCTTCTTTCTCCGGCGTTCGCCTCCTTCGGTATGTTCAAGAACGAGTACGATAGGGGAGATGCATTTACGGCTCTAGTAAACGATATATGAGCACTATTCCCGGAGTGAAGAAGATTCACCTCGTTGGCATTGGAGGTGTTGGTATTAGTGCCCTCGCTCAGCTTCTTCACCATGACGGCTACATCATCTCCGGAACGAACGACATCGAGAGTCCAGAGACCCTTGATCGCATACGAGAGTTAGGCGTCCCCATTCATCTAGGTGCTGATATACGCAATATAGACTCCGACACCGATCTTGTGGTGTATAGCGCCGCATGGGAGACACGGGCTCCTGAGTTTATGGAAGCCATTGCTGCGCGCGGCATTCCCATGAAGTCATACTTCGAAATGGTGGGAGAGGTATCTAAAGGGAAGAAGACTATTGCCGTTGCAGGAACCCATGGAAAGACCACTACCACCGCAATGCTCGCGCGCATTCTCCGTGACGCGAACGCATCTCCGACCGCAATCGTTGGTTCTATTGTGCGTGAGTTTGATTCAAATTACCTCGCGGGCACCTCTGAGATATTTGTTGTTGAGTCCTGTGAGTATCGGCGTCACTTCCTAAACCTCACCCCGACGGTTCTGGTGGTTACAAACATTGAGTTCGATCACTCCGATTACTTCAAGAATCTCGCGGACGTGCAGTCTGCATTCCGTTCATTAATGGAGAAGGTGCCTGCGCATGGTGCCATTATTACGAATCCAACCGATCCAAATATTGCACCGCTCCTTGAGGGTCTTGCGGCACCTGTTATTGATTACGGCAGCGAAGAAGTACCTCAACTTCAGATGCCCGGAGAGTTTAATCGCATGAATGCCCGCGGTGCAGCAAGCGCTGCGCGCGTATCGTTTCCCCAGATTACAGGCGAACAGATTCAGGACTCATTATCAAAGTTCGAAGGAACATGGCGCCGCTTTGAATTCAAAGGAAAGACGAAGAATGGCGCTGACGTGTATGACGATTACGCACATCACCCAACGGCTATACGAAAGACTATCGCTGCGGCGAAAGAGAAGGAACCAAAGAAACTCTTCATAGCATTTCACCCTCATACCTATAGCCGTACACGCGATTTGTTTGATGAGTTCACGACTGCATTTGAAGGTGCGGATTGTGTGCTCATCGCGCCAATCTTTGCTGCGAGGGAACCTGATGATGGTGTGACGTCGAGCGAAAAACTCGCAGAACATATTCGCAAGGCAGGCGTTGAGGCGAACGCCGCAACCTTTGAAGAAATTAAGGAGCTTCTTGAACGAGAACCCGATGAAGGAGATATTGTTATGACGATGGGAGCAGGGGATATTTATAAGATCGCAAACGAGTTGGTAACACCCTAACGAGTATTTTCATGAATGAACCAGGAACATTTTCCGTCGTAGCAACTCCTATCGGCAATCTCGCAGACATAACTATTCGTGCGCTAGATACGCTTAGAGCAGCTGATGCAATCGCGTGTGAAGACACGCGCGTAACGGCGAAGCTTTTAGCTCGCTACGATATCCAGAAGCCACTTCTGATCTTCCATGCGCAAAGCGGTCGCCATGCATCAACTCGTATTCTTCAGATGCTAGCGGAAGGAAAGAGGATCGCACTCGTAACCGATGCCGGAACGCCTGGTATCTCAGATCCTGGCAGTGCGCTTGTTCGTGAAGTGCGCGATACGCTCAAACAAGATGTTCGCATCGAAACAATCCCGGGACCTGCGGCGGTTACGGCAGCACTCTCTATTGCAGGAGTGCCTACCGACGAATTTACGTTCCTTGGGTTTCTCCCTCACAAGAAGGGAAGGAAGACTTTGTTTCAAGAGATTGCTGACTCAGAGAGAACAATGGTGTTCTACGAATCTCCACATCGTATAGAAAAAGCCCTCGTCTCTCTTCAAGAGGTACTTGAGGATGATCGGAAGGTTATTGTACTCCGTGAGCTCACAAAGATATTTGAATCCTTCGTAGAGGGCTCAGCAGTAGAGGTAGCTCAGCATTTTGCAGATCATCAAGATCAGGTGAGAGGGGAGTTTGTTGTTATTGTGACGCCTTCATAAACCTTCCCCCAACTCGTTTGGGAGAAAACCCAGGCAAGGTATACTGAGCCTATGTCCAGAAGTCTCATGCTCATTGTGCTCGCGATCCTTATTATCCTGTCGCCCTTTTCAGGTCTTCCAATGAGTATCCTTATCTGGATACTCCCCGTACTCGGCTTTGTAATTCTCGCTATCGCTATCTCATTCAAGCGAGAGGGCATGAAGACTTCTCCTGAACCCACTCATGAAGCACCCTCTGAATCACATGCGTAAGCCGATACCGGCCATCCTTTCGGTAGGCGCGTTCGCACTCCTCATGGTGGTGCTCGTTATCCCGCACGCGATGGCAACGCGCTTCGATCGCAAGAGCGATGACACCGCTACGTCGACGCTTGATGCGCTCTTCAAGAAAGAGCCCGAGAAGCCTGTTTTCGATGAGAAGGCATATGACGCGAAGATGCTGTCCATGGCGAACTATGCCTCTACGACTTCAACCACGACGCCGCGTGCATGGCCGGCTAAGGCGGCATATCCCAAAGAGGGAGCACTTCTTCCGTTCAACCGCATCATCGCGTACTACGGCAACTTCTATTCAACCAAGATGGGCGTGCTCGGCGAGTACCCCGAAGCACAGATGCTCTCCATGCTCAGACGCGAACAGGATAAGTGGGAGGCGGCTGATCCCGAGACGCCAACCATCCCCGCGATCAACTACATCGCAATAACCGCACAGGAGCTTCCTGGGAAGGAAGGGAAGTACCTCCTTCGTATGCCAGATACGGAGATCGACAAGGCAGTGACGCTGGCTAACAAGATTCCGGGAGGCATCGTGATCCTCGATATTCAGATAGGCTTCTCAACACTTGAGCACGAGCTGCCTATGCTCGAGAAGTATCTTGCTATGCCAAACGTACACCTCGGTCTTGATCCGGAGTTCCATATGATTGGGGATGATCCTCCAGGACATGTCATCGGTTCTTTTGATGCGAAGGAGATCAACTATGCAGCAGAGTACATGGCAAATCTCGTGCGCGAGCATAACCTTCCTCCCAAGGTGCTCATCGTGCATCGCTTCACGCAGCGTATGGTTACGAATGCTGAAGACATTGTCCCGCTTCCCGAAGTGCAGGTTGTTATCGATATGGATGGATGGGGAGATCCTGCGAAGAAGATCAATACCTATAAAGGATTTGTTGCGCATGAGCCGGTGCAGTTCACTGGATTCAAAATCTTCTACAAGAACGACCTGAAGCCGCCCTCAACGCGTCTCTTAACTCCTAGTGAGCTTCTTAAGCTGACACCACAGCCGATGTTCATTCAGTATCAGTAGACCTAGACAGAGTGAGGAAGAAGAGTAGAGTGCTTCCAGAAGGACATGCTGTGCTTCGTAGAAAAGGGAGAGAAAGGATGCAAACGCTTGATGAACTCCATACTGAGGAGGACCTCACAAACGCTCTGGATATGATCCTTGCGTGCCGTACTGATCTCAGGTGCAGGATCAGCGGTCCGTCGCCAGATCCCGTCACCCGTCAGACAGATCCGGATCATGGCATGGCATGGGATCTGCAACACAAGATCGACGCCCTAAGTGCGGGTGTGATCTTGGGGAAAGAAAAAGGAACGCTCTCACACCATCCCGTGTGAGGAAGTTGAAGAAACTTGAGGGTCCGCAGTGCGGACCCTTTTGCTTTTAACTATCTTCACAGTGCACGCTATACTCTTTCTATGGAGAACCAAGATCGCGTTACGTACTTTGGCGCAACAGATGCACGAGGTAAGCGTGTACCGTTTGGTATCAAGGCAAAAGACCGTGCGCGACACATGTACGTGATCGGAAAGACGGGTATGGGTAAATCAACCCTGCTCGAGAACATGGCCATACAGGACATTCGCAACGGGGAGGGTATGGCGTTCATCGATCCGCACGGAAGCGCGGTCGAGAAGCTTCTCGATTTCATACCTGCTGAGCGCGTGAAGGACGTCGTGTACTTCGCACCGTTCGACCTCGAGCACCCTATGGCATTTAACGTCATGGAAGACGTGGGGTACGACAAGCGTCACCTGGTGACGAGCGGCCTCATGGCGACCTTCAAGAAGATCTGGGAGGACGCCTGGTCGGCTCGTATGGAGTACATCCTCACGAACACGCTTCTCGCGCTCCTTGAGTATCCCGGCGCGACCTTGCTCGGTGTGAATCGCATGTATACCGATAAGGCGTATCGCACGAAAGTGGTCGACAATATCAAGGACCCCGTAGTGCGCGCGTTCTGGGTCGAGGAGTTTGCAAAGTATACGGACAAGTTTGCTGCTGAGGCGACGCCCGCTATTCAGAATAAGATCGGTCAGTTCACGTCGAACCCACTGATCCGCAATATCATCGGGCAGCCGACCTCGTCTTTCGATATGCGTTCTTTGATGGATGGCAAGAAGATTCTTCTCATAAATCTCTCAAAGGGATTGGTGGGCGATACCAACATGCGTCTACTTGGATCCATGCTTGTGACACGTATATTCCTCGGTGCGATGAGTCGCGCAGACCTGCCGGGGCACGAACTCGCGAAAGCACCAAACTTCTATTTCTATGTGGACGAATTCCAGAACTTTGCGAACGAAAGCTTCTCCGACATTCTTTCGGAAGCAAGAAAGTACCGTCTCAATCTCCTCATCGCGCATCAGTACGTCGCACAGATGGAAGAGGAGGTACAGGCTGCGGTATTCGGAAACGTAGGTACTACCGTTTCCTTCAGGGTGGGTCCTCTTGATGCCGAGCTCATGGAGAAGGTGTTTACGCCGGAGTTCCTGCAGGAAGACTTGGTTAACCTCGGGTTCGCACAGATCTACCTCTCTCTGATGATTGACGGCATCGGGTCCCGTCCCTTCTCAGCGGTTACGATTCCTCCTATCGAGGCACCCGCTCGTTCGTATCGAAAAGAGGTGCTAGAGACCTCGCGATTCCAATTCGCCACGCCACGTGCAGGAGTCGAACAACTTATATTCTCAGAGCTCGCACAGTCTGAGAATGAAGCGAAGGCTGCTGCAGAACTTGCAAAGTCTCAGCGCGATGCAAAGCGCGCAGCTGAGAAGCCTGGAGAAGTGAGTGCACCTCGCACTGATAGACCAGCACCGAGAAGGGATGATCGTCCCACTCAGTCACGAGACGCTCGTCCTCCACAGGTACAACGTCAGCAACCTCCTCGAGAACATACAGAACGCCCGGCACCGCCAGCAGCCGGCAAGACCGCTGACGATTTGAAAGCTATTCTTCGCGCTACCGTAGCGAACGTCGAGAAGGATAAGCAGAGGAAGGAGGGTAACAAGCAGTCCTCACTTAAGGATGCTCTTCGTGAGACGGTGAGTACCGTACCTGCGTCAGAACCGGTGCCGCCTCCAACTCCACGCCCGGAAGCCCCCAAGGAAGACAAGAGTCCCAATCCTGTATTTGAAATACCTGAGGAGACTCTCAAGTCTTTATTTAAGGATACCTAGCTCTGGAACCTCCTTCAGGGTACTGTTTGCAGTATGAGCAAAACGATTCTCGTAACCGGCGGCGCAGGGTTCGTGGGAACCCATCTCTGCAAGAGGCTTCTCGCAGAAGGGCACACGGTTATCTCGCTCGACAACTATTTCACCGGTAGTCACGAGAATCATGTTGAGGGTGTGGAATATCGAGAAGGACACACGAAAGACATAGAGCGTCTCGTTCCAGAATCACCAGACCTCGTATTTCATCTAGGTGAATATTCACGTGTTGAGAAAAGCTTTGAAGATATTGAGTATGTGTACGACCTTAATAAGGTAGGTACGTTTGCCGTTCTTGAATTTGTTCGTCGTCGCAAATCAAAGATTGTCTATGCAGGATCCTCCACGAAGTTTGGTGATGGTGGTCTTGGGAGAGATCAGAGTCCATACGCATGGACGAAGGCCACTAACACCGAGCTCGTTAAGAACTACGGAGAATGGTTTGGTATTCCGTATGCCATAACTTATTTCTATAACGTGTATGGTCCGGGAGAGAGGGCAGGTGCGTATGGAACTGTTATTGAAATATTCCGACAGAACCGCCTACGAGGTGTCCCGCTTACCGTTGTGTCTCCAGGAACGCAGCAACGTAACTTTACACACATTGACGATATTGTTGACGGGCTCATCTTGGTTGGTGAACAAGGATCGGGAGATGAGTACGGACTCGGAAACGAGACAGCATATTCGGTGCTCGATGTTGCAACACTATTTGGAGGCACAATACTCATGCTTCCAGAACGAAAAGGTAATAGACAGATTGCGGAGGTAAATACAGAGAAGTCTCGTGTTCTCGGATGGAAACCTACTCGTAATCTAGAGACGTATATTAAAGAATCTGTCTTGGGTGCAGGTGAATTCGTACCACGAGAACAACGAATTCTCGTCTACACCACCACCTTCTATCCGGTATCGGGACCCGCAGAGGATGCGCTCTGTACCCTCATGGAAAAGCTTCCCGATACTACGTTTGATATTGTGACAGCATTGTACTCACGTGATGCTTTTGGAGTGGAGTGCTCTGCAAAGAATGCAACGATTCATCGTGTTGGATTTGGTACCCCATTTGATAAATACCTGCTTCCTCTACTTGGGGCCCATAAGGGTCGTGCGTTAATGCGTGAGCACCAATATCTTTTCGGGTGGTCCCTTATGGCAAGTTATGGTGCGGTAGCAGCACTCTTCGCGCGCCGTACGAAGGAGGTCCCTCTCTTAGTTACACTCGCAGACCAACAACTCGGTCTGCATGAACGTGTATTCTTACGGTTCCTGCTTGGCAAAGCCGACCAGGTGTATGCGTCTACGACAGAGCAAAAACAGAAACTCCAGTCACTTGAAAAACGTATGGGTATGAGAAAGTCCTTGGGAGCAGGAGATGCCTTTGCAAATCAAATACGATTTGCGTATGCGCAGATTCTTAGTCAGCAGGACAGGTCAGTATGAAAAAAGTTCTCATATTCTCACTCAACTACTACCCGCACTTTATAGGAGGTGCAGAGGTGGCTATCAAGGAGATCACTGATCGTATCACTCCTGAAGAGATTGAGTTCCATATGGTAACGCTTCGAATGGATTCAACTCTATTGAAAGAGGAAAAGGTCGGGAATGTCATTATGCACCGCATTGGTCCTTCCGTTCCCAACCCTTCAATTGCTGACCTGAGGAAATTTCCTTTGCACTACGCAAAGCATCTATATCAATTTCTTGCGGTCTGGGAAGCACAGAATCTTCATCGTACGCATCACTTCGATGGGATGTGGGCGATGATGGCGCATTCGTGTGGAATCCCTGCGGGCCTTTTCAAAACCTTCGCACCAAACGTTACCTATCTTCTTACTCTTCAAGAAGGGGATCCACCGGAACATATTGAGAGACTTGCGAAGCCCGTATGGCCCCTCTTTGTGCGTGGGTTTACGAGAGCTGACTATATGCAACCCATCTCGAATTTCCTTCTAGTGTGGGGTACGCGTATGGGATTCAAGGGAGCGGCTGATGTAATACCAAATGCCGTTGATACGGCGCGCTTTATACAAACGTACTCAAATGATGAACTGCGTTCAATGAAAGAGACGCTAGGGAAAAAGGAAGGCGAGATATTCCTCGTTACAACCTCTCGTCTCGTTCATAAGAATGCGGTAGATGATGTTATTCGAGCCTTGCCCTTAATGCCCTCACATGTAACGTTCTTGATATATGGCATTGGACCTGACGAAGAAAAGTTACGAGCGCTTGCAAGAGAGATAGGGGTAGAGGAGCGCACGCGCTTTATGGGTCAGATAGGACACGAGAAGATGCCCCTTATGCTCGCAAGCTGTGATATCTTCACTCGACCTTCTCGTTCAGAGGGTATGGGCAATTCATTTGTTGAAGCTATGGCAGCGGGTCTACCTGTTATCGCAACGCAAGAAGGCGGTATTGCTGATTTCCTCTTTGATGAGAAGAGAAACCCTGATAAGGCAACGACTGGCTGGGCCGTAGATGCGGATAGTCCAGAACAAATCGCTAAAGCAGTGCGAGATATTCTCGCACGTCCCGAAAAAGTGGCAGAAGTCAGAGAGACAGCCAAATCTATGGTTCTTGAACGGTATGATTGGAACACGGTTGCTGCAGATATGAAGGCTCTCTTCAGGCGAATGTTGGTGGGGTAGAATAGCACTTATGCGGCTCCTTATAGCCACCCCGTTATATCCTCCGGATCCAGGCGGCCCTGCTACCTATGCAAAGATCCTTGAACACGAGCTCCCGCTCCGTGGAGTACAGGTCGCGCTTCTAAAATTTGGACAGGTACGAAATTATCCAAAGGTGGTGCGCCATCTCATGTATTTCATACTGTTGCTTCGTGCTGCAAAAGACGCAGATGCGGTACTCGCGCTTGACCCGGTCTCTACGGGATTTCCGGCAATGTTCGCTGCGAAGATTCTCAAGAAACCATTCTTTGTGAAAGTCGTCGGAGACTATGCGTGGGAACAGGGTACTCAGCGATACGGGGTTCGTATTGGTCTTGATGAATTTGTGCGCACTCATCATGTTCCGGTTCAAGTGAAGGCGTTTCGTATGATTCAAACTATGGTTGCACGCTCAGCAAAGACGGTGATTGTGCCAAGCGAGTATCTGCGGGGTATTGTTTCGGCGTGGGGTATATCGGAAGACCATGTGAATGTGGTGTATAACGCCATGCAGGAAGAAGCACCTGGAGTACTGCCACTCATTGTTGAAACAGCATCCCGACCGCGCATCGTCTCGGTCGGGAGGCTCGTTCCATGGAAAGGTATGCCGGGAATTATTGACGCGTCGGTAGCAGCGCGTGAAGCGGCTCCTGACCTAGAACTCTTTATTGCAGGAGACGGTCCTGAGCGTGATTCGCTTGAGCGCTACATGCATGTACGACTTGGAGATCGTGGACATGTGCTTGGACCACTTTCGCACCCTGATACGCTCGCCCTCCTTGAGGATGCAGATATCTTTATTCTCAACTCAACCTATGAAGGTCTCTCTCATTTGTTGATTGAAGCGCTCGCATTAGGAAAACCTATTATCGCTACGGATGTCGGAGGAAACCCAGAACTTATTGAAGACGGAAAGAATGGTCTTTTGGTTCCGTCGGGCGACCGAGAAGCACTTACCGCTGCTCTGATGCATCTTTTGAGCACTCCTAAGCATCAAGAATTACTCGGAAAGAATGCGCGCATATCAGCAGAACGTTTTACGACGAGTGCCATGGCAAATGCTACTGTTTCAGTACTAGAGCGCTACGTATGAAAGTCCTCCTTATAACAAACGATCCAACAATCCTTGATCAGGGAAGTTCAGGACACGCTCGAGCACGAGACAACGCACTCGCTATCGGCGAACTCCATGTACTTATAAATGCTTCAGCCGCTGAAACGAGGGATGAGGGAAGTCTTCGTATCCATGCAGTACCAAGAGCACGGTTTTCTCCCTACAAGCCTCTTAAAGAAGCTGCCCGAGAACTAGTGAAGACACACGGTATTCAGGCTATTTGGTCTCAAGATCCTTTTGAGCTAGGACTTCTCGCAAGCGAAATTGCACAAGAATCAACGCTGCCATTCTATGTAAACGTATATACCGACTTTCTCTCTCCATGGTATTCACAGATGACGGGTATGTTCCGCTCATCAAAGGTGAATGTGCCTAAAAAGAATCTAGAGCACATAGCACTCGCGGAGAAAGTATTGCCGAAAGCAGCAGGCATTCGAGTGATGTCTGAGCGCGTGAAAGCTTCTTTGATATCGAAGTACGGTTCCTCGATACCGGTCCCTATCGTCATACCGGTACAGGTGCACATAGCTCCTTTAGAGCCGGTATCGTTTCCGTTCTCATTCCCGTTCACTTTGATGGCCGCTGGGCGCCTTGATGCGGGTCGCCGGGTGATTGATATTATCGATGCAATCGCGCAGATAAAAGATAAGTATCCAGGGGTAGGACTCTTTGTGCTGGGAGATGGTCCTGAAAAGAAACACTTGGAACAATATGCAAAGAAGCGAAAGCTCGCCGAGCGCGTTATCTTCCTTGGAGACAGGCGCGATACACAAGGGCTTATGCGTTGTGCGAATGCGTTCGTGCAGGCAAGTGCTCATGAAGGATTTGGAAGAAGACTCCTTCAGGCAGCGCTTGCTCGTACTCCTATCATTACAACGGATGTCGGTATTGTGGGTGAGGTATTTAAGGGGTATGACGATGTATTGGCTATGCCACCAGGAGATCCTTCGGCACTCGCCATTCACATCGTTGGCCTTATGGAGGACGGAGCAGCTCGACAGCTTCTTGCGATGAACGCTGAAGCGAAAGCGAAGCAGTTTATTCAGGCGTCAGGAAATATTCCTCAAAGACTCGCTACATTTGTTCGAGGAGAATCTACCTCTGTATGAAGGTCTTGATGGTTTCGCTCGATAGGAAGGTCTTTGAAGAAGGGGATCCTGCACGAGTACGCCTTGCGGCATACGGAGAGGTGTTCGAAGAGCTTCATATCATCGTCTATGCGACGAAAACAGCGGCGTATGCGAAGCAGCGGATAGCTCCTAATGTATGGGTGTATCCCACAGATTCGTTGCATAAGGTGTTCTATATTCCGGATGCGGTATCTATTGCCAAACAGCTCTCAAAGAATGGAACTGCAATAGATGTTGTCTCCGGGCAAGATCTTGCAGAAACAGGGATAGCGGCTTGGCGTATCGCACGAAGCAGAAGGGTTCCGCTCCAGCTTCAAGATCATGCAGATGTATTTGATCCCTACTTTGCGAAGGAAAGTGTTGGAAACAAGATTCGTGTCCTCGTAGCGTCACTTCTTATTCCTAAGGCGGACTGTATTCGTGCCGTGCTGCCTTCAGGAAAAGAACGTATTGCATCACGATTTCCCACTCTTAAAGAACGTATTTCAGTGTTGCCCGTATATACGTCAGTTGGTGCATGGAAAGATACAGAACCGTCTTTTTCGGTGCATGACCGATTTCCGCAGTTTTCATACATTGCTCTCATGGCTTCCAGGCTCGTTCCTCAGAAAGACATTGAATTTGCACTATACGCATTCAAGAATGCTGACGTTAAGGGAAGTGGTCTTCTTGTCGTTGGGGAGGGGAGACTAAAGACTGCACTTGAGAATACAGTTCGTCTACTCGGTCTTGAAGAGAGAGTAGTGTTTCTTCCGTGGGAAAAGGATCTCGTCTCCTTTTATAAGACCGCTGATCTCTTCCTGCTCTCTTCTCGCTATGAGAGCTATTGCCGGACGCTCGTTGAAGCTGCGGCAGCAGGACTTCCATTCGTTTCAACGGATGTGGGTGTAGCAAAGACTCTCGTGGAGGCAGGGGCTAAGGGAGTTGTTGTCAGTCATGATGACTTGGAAGGTTTTACGAGTGCTATACGCTCTGCTCACCAAGCAGGAAAGGATACTGGTACCTCCAGTTTGGAGGCTATTGCGCGGCTACAGGGCGCTACAGAGACTGAGTACCGAGAACGCTATCGTGCGACTCTTGAGATGTGTGCGAAGTTCTCATAGTTATAGCCCATGAGACTCCTTATTGTTACGCAGGCACTCGATCTCGATGATCCTCTTCTTGGTGCATACCATGGTTGGGTAGAGGCACTCGCGAAAGAAGTAGACCATACCGAAGCTGTCTGCCTTAAGGAGGGACGGCATTCGCTTCCTTCTAATGTGAACGTACATTCTCTAGGAAAAGAGAAAGGCACGTCATCGTCTCTCCTTTATGTATGGCGCTTTCTTACACTTGCGTGGAAGTTACGCACTTCTTACGACGCGGTGTTCGTACACATGAACCAAGAGTACGTGCTTATTGCAGGCCCGTTGTGGAAACTTCTTGGGAAGAAGGTATTTATGTGGCGCAACCACTATGCAGGCTCATTCCTTACGGACCTTGCAGCAGGATTTTGTACGAATGTGTTCTGCACCTCGCAGTATTCCTACACAGCAAAGTTTAAGAAGACGGTATATATGCCTGTAGGAGTGCATACCGAACGATTCAAGGATGCGGGCACCTTTGTACGTGTGCCTCGTTCCATTCTTTTCTTTTCACGCATTGCACCTTCAAAGCACGCAGAGCTTCTTATTGAAGCGTTACACCTTCTTACTAAGAGAAGTGTTGTGTTTACGGCTTCTATTGTCGGAAGCGCGCCACCTGAATTCAAAGACTACGCCGCTTCACTTGAAGACATGGTACGCAGGTATGCTCTTGAAGATGTTGTTACGTTTGTTCCTGGTATCCCAAACGAACAAGCACCAAAGGTCTATCAGTCTCACGAGCTTTTTGTTAACTGCTCTCCATCAGGCATGCTCGACAAGATGATTTTCGAAGCTGCCGCATCGGGATGCCTCATCCTTACGGAGAGCAAAGATCTGCAACGAATGGGTTTTGGGGATGTGACATATGAATCAGGAGATCCTGTTTCTCTCGCTAATCACATAGAGAACCTCCTGAATCTTCAGGAAAATCGTCGCACAGAAATACTTAACCGACTCTCGGTACTGGTTACTCAAAACAGCCTTTCAGGGCTCGCCAAGAAACTTGCGGAGCACATGCGACAGACGCTTTGATTGCGGGTAATATTTCTGTATGACACACATCGTGACTATCGGGGGAGGTACTGGAACCTTCGTTGTGCTCTCAGGCCTTCGCAGGCTTCCTGAGGTGGAGCTATCCGCTATCGTGACCTCAGCTGACGACGGGGGCTCCACGGGCAATCTACGAGACGCCTATGGTTTCCTGCCTGCAGGAGACTCAAGACAGGCCCTGGTAGCCCTTGCTGAGGACGGAAATGTACTTCGTGACCTCTTTGCCTATCGGTTTGAAAAGAGCGAGGTGAAAGGGCACAACCTCGGGAATCTATTCCTCACCGCCCTTACTGATCTCCTTGGATCGGACTCAGCGGCTCTTGAGGAAGCGTCACGTATTCTTCGCATTTGCGGGACCGTTATTCCGGCAACTGAGGTACCGGGTACGCTTGTAGCGACACTAGTAGACGGTACGGTTATCCGGAACGAACGAGATATCGATGAGCGTATCGGAGGACGTGCTCGCATTCAGACGCTTTCACTTGAGACACCAAGCACAGTCTCTCAAGGAGCAAAGAATGCGGTAGAAGATGCGGATCTCATTATTATTGGTCCAGGGGATTTGTATACCTCAAGCATTGCCGCACTCCTTCCTGAGGGCCTCAAAGAGGCTATTACAGGTTCTAAAGCGCGTCTCGTATATGTTACGAACCTCTTTACGAAAACAGGCCAGACGGAAGACTATACGGTGCGCGAGCATGTTGCTGAGATCGCTCGGTATGCGGGACGCGAACCTGATATTATCCTCATGAACCAAGGAGGACTTTCTGAGGGGGTTCTCGCAAAGTATGCAGAAGAAGGTGAGTACCCACCTCTCGACGATTTCCTTCCTTCAGACGCACGCGTGCGACGATTGCCTCTTGTCTCTGTGTACGACGTCGCGGCGGTACCGGGCGATCCATTGCCACGCTCTCTCGTACGACATGATCCTGCAAAGCTTGCAGCAGCTATAGAAACACTATTTGTATGAGGTACTTTCTTGATTTCGATCGAACCATTTTCGACACTGAGGCCTTCAAGGTGTATGTCAGAGATCTTCCCGGAAATGAGGCTCTTAAGGCATGCGGTCCTCAAGAGTTAGGTCCTGCAATTGTTGCGCTTGCTCAGGCGGGAGGACTATCGTTTGAACCAGGAGAACTTTCTACATTCCTATACCAAGACGCAGCTACATTCCTTCGCGAGAAGGAGAATGCCGTAACAATCATCACGTTTGGCGATAAGCATCTGCAAGAGATGAAGACAAAGAGTGCGCTGTATGGCATACCGCGTATGTCCGTTATGTTCACGGGTGATGTGCATAAGGGAGACTTCCTGGCACCTCATACACATCTGCATGGAGATGCGCTTCTTGTCGATGATTCGACTAATGAGTTGGAGATCCTTCAAAATACGTGTCCCGGACTAGCGCCGTATGAAATTCGTCGCGACGGGAAAGAGGGGGATGGAAGGTGGCCGATTATACGCTCTTTAACTGAACTACCGTAATTCACGGTCCTTCGAAGGGTGCTTACGAAGAAATTGGTTTTGCATGTATTCAAGTGTGAGGGATATCTCCCGACAGTGAAGCTGTGAAAATTTCAGAGTATGAATCCTGAACATCGTAGGATACTATTGGCTTAATACGTAGATGGTATGACACCCGAACGACCTCAAGATAGATTTAAACCGGTTTCTAGCTCACGAGTATTTAATCGAATACTTACTAAGTTTGATCTGCGAACTAAAAAGGTACTGGATTTGGGATGTGCGTTTGGCGAACACCTCGTTCATTTTGGAGAAGGGAGTCTTGGAATAACTACAACCGTTGATGAGGTTGAGTACGGTGTACGAAATGGTCTAAATATTAAATATGGAAACGTAGAAAGCCTGAGCCTTTCAGAAGACTTTTCGGTTATATGGGCAAACAATCTTTTTGAGCATCTCCTCTCTCCGCATGCGTTTCTTATGCGCCTCAAACGACATGCTCGACCTGAGACCATGCTCATACTCGGTGTCCCGGTAATACCTAAGGTTACCTCTCTTTTAAGACTGAAAAAATTCAGAGGTTCTCTTGCAGTCGCTCATATAAACTTCTTCACTCGTGAAAGTTTACGTCTAACGGTGGAGCGCGCGGGATGGACTGTGCGAGAGATACGTCCCTTCCAGTTTGGAAACTCTTGGATTGATTCCTTGTTTGGTTTTCTTTCACCTCATCTGTATGTCGTTGCAGAAAATAATACTGACTTCACATACCATGAAAAAAAACTCAAGGAATGGAAAGACGACGATCATTACGCAGAAGTTCTCTCACTCGCACATCCAGCAGCGAGCAGTGCTCCTGTCGCAATGGCTAACCCAGTAGTATGATGTCGACACCTATGCAATTCATGTCTATACGATTCTTGATGATTCTTATCCCGTTGAGAATAGCCGCGGCTCTAGGAGGGTCCTTCTGGTCTTTCAACTGGGTCCTGATTCTCGTAAAGACCTATGTATTCCTTTTTGGCATAGCTCTAAAAAGGCCACGGCCCGTTACTATCCATCTCGAGTTCCGTTCCCATCCTTTCGAGGTGACCCTTCAGAGCTCAGTTGAGTTGGCCTTAATACGAGAAATATTTCTCGATCATGAATACGCGCATCCACACGCAGAGAATGCCTCAGTTATCTTTGATGTAGGAGCGAATATCGGTATGGCGAGTATCTATCTTGCGTGTCTCTATACTGACGCAACGGTATATGCGTTTGAATCGGATCCTCGTGTGTACGCCCGTCTTGTTAAACAAGTAGAGGGATTTGAACGTATTAAGCCCTTTCATATGGCGCTCGGGGGGACGGATGGTATGCGTACCTTCTATATACATCCAAAGAGTATTCTCTCTGGCTCACTTGTAGAGCGAGTACCAAATCAGGAGAAGGTTATGGTTCCATCTCATCGTGTCTCAAGCATACTTGATGAGTTAGGGCTTGATATGGTTGATGTGCTCAAGTTCGATATTGAGGGCGGGGAAGAAGAGTTGTTCCAGTCTCCAGAAGATAGAGCTCGGATTGGACGCGTTATTGGAGAGGTGCATCTTGATATCCTTTCAACGACCAAAGAAAAGTTCGCATCTCTCTTTCCCGAGTTTGATACGGAATACACACGTCGTATTAATGAGTATCGATACTTATTCTTTGCACGTAAAAAGTAGCCTGAGATATGAGTCAGTATTTTCCTTATAGACCCCATACATCTTCTATTCTTTTTTTGTATATGGGTCCTCGTCGAAAAGACCTCCTTGCAAAGGTTGAGAGCGGCGAAGAGCCTGATTCACAGTTTCGAGGGTATATTCAAATGAAGGATCGGGAAGACCTCCAGACCGACTTTTTGGATTTGTTCGACACAGATTTAGTACCACGATGGGTACTACGATTTTTGCCATTCCAGTTCGTTCCTCTCTACCACCTACCTCGTGTTCTTGCATATGATTATGTCATCGCAAGTGATGCCTTTCTCTTGGCGTCTGTCGTAGCTTTCTGCAACAAGTTTCGCCGCCACAAAACTAAATGGATATTTGTCGCCATAAATATCTTGGTTATGGTTAGGAGACATAAAAAGAATAAGTTCCGAAACGCATTTCTACAGCACTCATGGAGAAGCATGTGGCACATCGCGTACTTGGAGCGCGAGCAAAGCGCCGTCTTACAATCCGTAGGAGTGCCTGATTCGAAACTAACCTATATGCCGCTTGGTATCGATCTTGATTTCTTCAAGGATGCCAAGGGTAATGGGGATGGTTCCTATGTATTAAGTGTAGGAAGAGATCAGGGTCGTGATTTCGAAACCTTTTTCGCGGCAGCAGCGCTTTTGCCTTATCCTTTCATTGTTGCAACGTCGCCTAAAAATATTCCGAAAGGCGTCGTTATTCCTCCGAACGTTGATATCAAATACGATATTAATATTAATGCTATTAAGGCGCTGTACCGTAACGCACGGATAGTGTGCCTTGTCCTTAAAGGGGAAGATACGGTCGAAGGATCTGACTGTACCGGACAGACGGTGTTGCTTGAGTCATTCGGAGCCAGTCAGTCTGTCATTGTGTCGGATCGAGCGTGGCTGCGTTCTTATTTCACACCGGGAGAGGATTACCTACCTGTACCCATTGGGAATCCTGAGGCGGTAGCGAAGCATATCCAAGAATTGTGGGAAGACGATGGCGCGCGATCGAAATTAAGCCAGAGCGGGAACCTAACAGCTAATAGGCTGTATCGAACTGAAGGCATGGCAGAAGTCATACTGCAGATCCTTAGTCGAGATGGTGCTATTGAGAAAACCGTATGAAGCGTGCTCTTGTAACGGGTGCAGGAGGATTCATTGGTAAGCGGCTTGTTGGCATACTGGAAGCGTCTGGGTGGGAGATACACGGTACCGTGCGTCCTGGCAGCAGGGCTCCGGAGACCTTTTGTCTGTCAGAGCACATACATATCCATGAGGTCGACGTAGCAGATCTTGATGCTATGAAGTCGCTTCTTCGCGACACTAATCCTGATCATGTATTTCATCTTGCAGCCTCGCTCGTAGCAAGTGGTTCAGCGTTTCCGCTTGAGTCACTTATAGGATCAAATGTTCTTGGGGTGGCTAACATGCTCGATGCTATAAGTGAGACGCCTGTTAGCTCAGCAATTTTTATCGGTTCCTGTTTAGAGTACGGTCCGAAGTCCCAAGCAATTCCGGAAACTGAATTGTGTGTACCTGTAGAATCCTATGGTATTACGAAACTGGCAGGGACCCTGCTTGCGCAGGCTGCCGGTCGCACGAAAGGTCTTCCTGTGAGCATCTTTCGATTATTCACTCCCTTTGGTCCGGGCTCACAAGAGGGGAGACTTATTACAGAAATAGTAACTCGTTCACTCAAGAATGAACCGTTGCTACTTTCTAATCCTGCGGTTTCTCGAGATTTTGTATATGTAGACGATGTCATCGATTTACTTATTGAAGCCGCAGAGCGTACCGATTTATTGAAGGGTGAGATCTACAATGTAGGAAGCGGACGCTCGGTTACTATCGAGGAAGCAGCTTCTATGGCGGTGTATGAAACCAACTCAACGAGCACTGTTGAGTGGAATACCGCACCACAAGCATCATATGACGCTGATACATGGGAAGCAGATATGACTAAAACATTGGCTACTTTTTCTTGGAGACCAAAACATTCTTTCGCAGAAGGTATGCGCGAAACAATTAGCGCGTTTAGAAGTTCGGAGACTATCTAGCGTTTCCCTCGGTCGTTGCATTAAAGCCTTCGTCTGTTTTCGGTTTGGATACGAAGAAAAGAATACTGACGGCAATGAACGCGAGTGTTCCTCCGATGATTTTCCCAATGATTAATCCTGCAAGTCCCCAGAACACGACGCCTACAAGCTGAATAATAGTTTGAGTAACGCTACTGCTGATATTAAAGATATAAAGATCGCGTACCCGCTGCTTTGCGATTAGTGCTGTCGTTACAATTGTTGAGCCAAGAAGTAAGAGGCTTATAGCGTAGAGCTGTGAGTAGGGTACCACTTCAAGATATTGAGGAAACAGCACCTTAAAGATTATCGGAGCAAGTATCAGATATATTCCCGCAAGAAGCACTGAGACGACAAGAACCTGAAACAATTTTCGTCCCATGCCAGCACGAAGTGCACTCTCATCAGACATGGCAAACTTTGGAAGGGCAGCGGAAGGCAAGAACTTCAGGAACTTACCCATTTGATCCGGGATGGCCGTGGCGAAGCTGTAAAACGCTAGTCCTGCAGGACCTAGAAAATGGAATGCAAGGATGCCGTCTAAACTTCCGAGGATTATGAGTGGAATATTCATAATACTTAGATGAGCTCCGTAGCGTTTTGCTTCGGGATCTATCTCAGTGTTCGGTTTCAGAGTCCGTAGAGTTGTTTGATACGCTATGTACAGAACAACCGTATTAAGTACGCAGTTAACTATAAGGAGTGGCAAGGCTTCGTTGAAGAAGATTGCACATAACGCTACGCCGCCATAGTACGGAACATTTCCTGCAAAGTTGTATAGGAAGGCGCGACGTACCTCAAGTTTTCCAGAAAGGTAGGAAGCGTAGGTATTGAAAGCATTCGCGAGAGGAGTGAAGATTCCTAAAATCAGCAAGCCACCTGCAAGAAGATGATTGCCGTTGAAGAAATAATAAAGAGCGCCTGCGGTAGCCAGTAAGAAGGGCACTATTGCCCACAAAAGCTGTATACGAACTGAAGATCGCAAGGTGCCTTCATATCCACGTGCCACAGAGCGCGTTACAGCAGCATTCATTCCTGTAAGAGTGAATGCGTTTATGAACACTGAAAGCGTTAGAAGGTATTGGTAGAGGCCATACTGTTCCTGGGTTAGGTAGTGACCAAATATGACGTAGAGACCGAGGCCAAATAGTGAAGAGGTAATTATCCCTGCATTGCCCCAAAACCCAGTTTTCAAAAGATAGACCATGTCAGTCTTTGCGTGCCTCTCGGCCCATCGAGTGGCTTGGTATAGTCTTTCTTTGAGGCATCGGAGTATCATGGCTTATTTCCATAGTACTACGAGTAATAGCTTCAGGGAGGGCCTACGTCGTAGGTATGAAGGGGTCCACGTAAGGTTCGTTGTGAAGTGGTTTTTGCCGTGATATCGTTAATTATCATTCACAATTGTTCCTCATATGCCTACCTCAAAACCAAAGAAGATAATGCGCGTGCCATATGCCCAAGCAGTCTACGGACGTGAAGAAGTTAATGCCGTTATTCGCGTACTAAAGAATCCGCTAAAGCTTGCTCCTGGAGCAGCTGTTGCCGAATTCGAAAAGAAGATAAGCAAGCTCTTTGGTCAGACACAAGGAATTTTTGTAAACTCAGGCTCTTCTGCAAATTTAATTGCACTTGAATCTCTTAACCTTCCGGTTGGATCGGAGATCATCACCCCGGTTCTTACCTTCGGAACAACCGTCGCGCCTATCGTACAGAAAGGACTGATACCTGTTTTCGTCGATGTGACCGAGGGCACATACCTCGCTGATATCGATCAAGTTGAGAATGCGATAACCCCAAAAACTAAGGCGATAATGATCCCTTCATTGCTTGGGAACATTCCTGATTGGGAGCGCCTCAGTAAAATCGCTAAGAAGCATGGTTTGCATCTCATCGATGATTCTTGTGACACTCTCGGCGCAACGTTTGGCGGTAAGCCTACAGGTCTCTATACAGACATCTCCGTCACTAGCTTCTATGCCTCGCACATTATTACGGCTGCGGCGACGGGCGGTATGGTTTGTTACAAGAATAACGACCTGGCACGTAAGGCTCGAATCATGGCTTCTTGGGGAAGAGAGTCAACGCTTTTCGGTACGCATGAGAAATCAGAAGATATTTCTAAGCGTTTCGCTGGAACGCTCGATGGCGATACGTACGATGCTAAGTTCATTTTTAGCGAGATTGGTTACAACTTCCAATCGACAGAACTATCCGCAGCGTTCGGTCTCGCACAGCTTGCACGACTCAAAGATTTCTCTCTACGCAGACATACACGCTTCAATGAGCTCGTTGATTTCGCTAAGGCATACGACCGTTTCTTTATTCTTCCTAAGCAGGATAAGCGCGCGCGTACTAATTGGTTAGCCTTCCCGCTTACTCTTCGTCCAGGCACACCATTTACACGTATCGAGATTACGAAGTTTCTTGAGGAACGTAATATTCAAACACGTCCGATATTCACGGGTACTATCCTTCGACAGCCTGCATTTATGAACATAAAGCATCGTGCCGCAGTGAAATCATTCCCTGTGTCCGATCATGTTATGAAAAACGGATTCCTGATTGGTGCTCACCATGGCCTCACCAATGTACAGATGACGTACCTCAAGAAGACTCTTGCAGAGTTTCTTGCTCGCTATTAGTTCATGAGCGGCTCACTACAGACAAAAAATGTTCTCGTGACCGGCGGATCCGGATTCATGGGTTCGCACTTTATTCGTCGTCTGTACACGCTATATCCTGGATACAACATTGTTAATCTGGACTTGCTGACATACGCGGGCAATCCAGAAAATCTGGCGGATATTGTTGCTATTGATCAGTCTCGTGAGGTGGAGACACAACGCTATACGCATATTACGGGCGACATTTGCGACGAAGTGCTCGTAGGGGAATTGTTTAAGAAGTACAATTTCGACCTCGTCGTACATTTTGCCGCTGAGTCACACGTGGATCGTTCGATATTTCATTTCGGTGATTTCATAAGAACGAACATTGAAGGTACCCGTGTCATTCTTGAGGCAGTTCGAAAGTATGCGGTACCACGTATGGTACATATTTCGACAGACGAAGTGTATGGCAATGTTCTGGAGGGACTTTCATCCGAAGACGCCGCCTTAAATCCATCAAGTCCGTACGCAGCCTCCAAGACCTCAGGCGACATGCTCGCTCGGACCTACGCAACTATTTACGGAATACCTCTAAGTATTGTTCGTAGTTCGAATAATTTTGGTACTCACCAGTATCCTGAAAAACTCATTCCACTAACTCTTACTAATCTACTGAATGAGCAGAAGATGCCTGTGCATGGGGACGGTACGCACGTGCGCAGCTGGCTCCATGTTGATGATTTTTGCGATGCCGTAGATCGCATCGCACATGATGACAAACCTTTTTCAATATTCAATCTCACGGGAGAGCATCGATCAAACCTTGAGGTGATAAGTGCTATTGCGGCCCACCTTGGTAAGGATCCAAAGGATTACATTACTCACGTGAGTGATCGACCTTCAGCGGATATGCGGTATGCGCCAAATTCGGAAAAAATAGAGCGAGAGCTTGGGTGGCGCAGGGCACATAATTTTGATGATGCTCTCAAGGAGGTTATCAACTGGTATCAAGAGAATGAAGGGTGGTGGACGTCTATCCGTTCTCGTAAAGAGTTTTTGGATCATTACGAGAGGCAATCGAAAGCAGAGTGGTACTAAGCACTCTAGGTCTCGCCACTCCCTTTTAATGCAGGTTATGGTCGACGTGGCGCGAGGTAGTATACTGGCTTCATTATGAAAAATGCTGCCCGCTGGATCGCTATCATAGCGCTATTTACCATCCCGTTCCTTCCATTGTATGTTTCTAACGACCTCTTCTTTCCCTTCATAACTGGAAAGAACTTCGCATTCCGTATTCTTGTTGAGGTTGCCCTTGCGGCGTGGGTACTTCTTGCACTTCTTGATAAGAGATATCGTCTTCGCTTCTCGTGGACATTAGTTCTCTTTGGGGGATTTGTTGCTTGGATGGCTGTGGCAAATGCACTCGGCGTACTTCCGTACAAAGCATTCTGGAGCAACTTCGAGCGGATGGATGGATGGGTCATGGTGGTGCATGTGTTTGCGCTCTTTGTAGTTGCAGGTTCAGTACTTTCCGTTGAGAAGCTATGGAGACGGTGGTGGCTCTACTTCTTGTCGGTGGCGACTGTCATGTGTCTACATGGTCTTCTGCAGATAACAGGCAACGCAGAGATTCACCAAGGAAGCACGCGAATCGATGCGTCATTCGGGAATGCCATATACATGGCGGTGTACCTCATGTTCTCGATTATCGTTGCAGCATGGCTCGCTGTTACGTCAAAGGGATGGCTTCGTTATGCGCTTGGGGGATTCATAGTCGTAGCACTCGGTATCCTTCTCTTCACCGCGTCGCGCGGTCCTGTCATCGGACTTGCAGCAGGTATCGCCGCGGCAAGCACGCTATGGCTTGTCCTTGCTCTCCGTGATCGCTCCCAGAAGAATACGACGGGCCTTAAGATTGCTGCAGGGGGAATCATCGGTCTCGTGCTTGTCGTGGGTGGGTTCTTCCTTATCAAGGACGCATCCTTCGTGCAGGGTGCGCCCGTCCTTCAGCGCCTCTCAAGCGTGTTCACTCTGAGCGAGGAGCTTACAGTGCGTTCCACTATCTGGGGCATGGCTCTCAAAGGCGTGGCAGAAGATCCTCTCACCGGATGGGGTCAGGAAGGATTCAATCAAATCTTCAACAAGTATTACGAACCATCACTCTATGCGCAAGAGCAGTGGTTCGATCGTGCGCACAACATGTATATCGACTGGCTCGTAGCAGGCGGCATACCAGCGCTCGTGCTGTTCCTTGGTGTCCTTCTATTCGGTACTCTTTCGCTTCTACGAGCGCCTGGATACTCACGTACAGAGCGCGTACTCCTTATAGGGGCTCTCGTTGCCTATGGAGTGCAGGCACTGGTGGTCTTCGACAATCTCTTTAGTTACGTACCACTCATTATATTGCTTGCCATGGGGCATGCAGCGACAAGTCGCCCCATTGCTCGCCTTGAAGAGCTTCCAGAGATTTCATCAGAGACAGGGGTAGGTATGGCTGTTGCGGGAACGGGAGTACTCGCACTCGTACTTATATGGGTGGTGAATGTTCCAAACATCGCTGCGGCAAATCATCTGGTATACGCACTCTCACCGTCGCCGCAGGGTGTAGAGACAAACCTCTCACTCTTCAAGCAGGCCCTTGGCGACGGGTCGTTCGGGCACCAGGAAATCCGTGAGCAGCTTGTAAGCTTCGCGACACGCGTTGCTTCTGAAGAAACACTCCCGATGCAGCTTCGCGGAGAGTTTGCGATGTTTGCAATTGAAGAAATGGGTAAAGAGATTGAGATCTCTCCAAACGATGCACGACTTCGATTGCAGTATGCAGGAGCGATCGATATTGTCGGCGATAATGAAAAGAGTCTGGAGCAAATAAATGCGGCACTTGCTCTCTCATCCCGCAAGCAAGCGATCCTCATTAACAAGGGATTCAAACTCTTTGAGCTCGGGCGCATGGAAGAAGCACGCGCAACATTCCGTCTCGCATATGACGTCGATACGTCATTTGATGATGTGGCAATGTCAGCTGCTTCGGGATTCATACTCTCTGGAGACGTCGCTGCCGGAAAAGCGTTGCTTCTTGAGGCCGTGGGGACCACGACGCCGAGCAACGACTCGCTCTTCTTCGCGTATTACCAAGCAAAGCAGTGGGACGAGCTTGTTGCGGTAGGGAAGGCGAGAGTGCTCGCTGAGAACGGGACTCCGACAAGTAGGTTCCGTCTTGCACAGGCGTACGCGGCAGCGGGTCGTCAGCAAGAAGCACGTGCTGAGATAGCGGCAACGATAGCCGCGTATCCAAGTAGCCGTAGCGAAGGAGAAGCGCTTCTCACGCAACTATCCCAGCCCGTGCAATGATCCTAAAGGAAGACGTACCTCTTTCGACCATAACGACGTTACGCGTAGGTGGTCCTGCGCGTTTTGTCGTTCGTTGCGTTACAGAGGAGGATATTCTTGAAGGGATACGGTATGCGAAAGAAAGGAACCTTCCTCTATATGTACTTGGGCAGGGAAGTAATCTCCTCGCGTCAGATCAGGGGTTTGAGGGAGTGGTGCTAAAGATTGAGACTCGGGGCATTCATACAGAAACAACTGGAACGGGCGTACTCATTACGGTGCAGGCAGGAGTTCCCTGGGAGACCTTAGTTAAGGCTGTGGCATCAGAAAGTCTCTGGGGTCTTGAGAACCTTGCAGGTATCCCGGGGACAGTAGGCGCAGCTCCCGTACAAAATATCGGGGCCTATGGTATGGAAGTTAAAGATACGATTGAGGAGGTCAAAGCACTTGATACCGTAACGGAAGAGGCGCGTATTTTCACTACGGAACAGTGTGCATTTGGGTATCGTGAAAGTATGTTCAAGCATGCAAAGAATCTTCTTATTCTTTCCGTTACATTCCGCCTCCATACAGAAGGTGAGCCACGAACTGACTATAAAGATTTAACTACCTATATCGACGAACACGGCGCACTCAAGAGTCCGCAGTCTGTAGGGGACGCGGTACGCTCTATTCGTGCACGAAAGTTCCCCGACCTCCAAATTGTGGGTACAGCAGGTTCATTCTTTAAGAATCCAACAATCTCGCTAGAAGCGTACGCACGTCTACAGGAAACATATGAAGCGATACCAGGATTTCCAAATAGTGAAGGTATAAAGATTCCGCTCGCGTTTGTTTTGGATAAGGTACTTAATCTTCGAGGATATACGGAAGGGAATGTATCGCTCTTTGAAGAGCAGCCGCTCGTGCTTGTTGCACACGAAGGAGCATCAAGTGATGAGATACATGTCTTTGCAAAAAAGATTGCACAGCGCGTGTACGACGTAACAGGAATCACTATTGAACGCGAAGTACAAAATATTTTGTAAGAAATTAATTTACATGAGTGAAAATATTCACGAAGAAATATTTCTTCGTGAATATTTTTTAAAAACTTATCCACACATAAAAATATTTATGCATAAATATTTTTATTTACGTCGCATACTATTTCTTAGCGCGCATGAGTAGAAGTTTTTCGTAAGAAAAAATTCTTATCGTGCGGGTCGACAATACCAGTCATAGAAATTTTCCCAGACCTATGGCAGCAAAGAAAAAGTCCGTAAAGAAGACAGTCAAGAAGGCGGTAAAGAAGGCAGCTCCAAAGAGGAAGCCTGCAAAGAAGACCGCGAAGAAGGCAGTCAAGAAGACGGCAAAGAAAGTAGCTAAGAAGACAGTCAAGAAGACAGTCAAGAAGGCAGCGAAGAAGGCTCCTGCAAAGCGCAAGGCCGCAAAGCGCAAGTAGTCTTTCAACACTGTGAGTAAAACCTCCCTCTGGGAGGTTTTACGTTTTAGGTACGGGCTGTCAGGGGAACGCGTAATACGGTATAGTGCGCATACCTTATATATAGATACGTATGGCTAATATCCTTGGAAAACTGTTCTCGAAGAACCAATCTGCAAGCTTTATAAAGCTAGCAGGCCCTGTCGTTGCTCGTGCCGCTGAGCTTTCAGATGAGTTTGAGGCGCTTTCAGATGCAGACCTTATAACAAGAGTGAATCAGGTACGGGAGCGTACGAATGGCAAGCCAGAATCAGACACTGATGTTGCGGAAGTATTTGCGCTCGTACGAGAGGCTGCGCGACGCACGCTTAACGAACGGCACTACGACGTGCAGCTCGTCGGTGGTTTGGTATTAAGTAAAGGAAAGATCGCAGAAATGCGCACAGGAGAAGGAAAGACTCTTGTTGCAACGCTTGCCGTAGTACTTGCTGCGCTCTCTGGTAAAGGAGTGCATGTCGTGACGGTTAACGACTATCTCGCACGACGCGACAGTGCATGGATGGGACAGGTGTATGCAGCACTCGGTCTAACGACCGGTGTAGTTACGTCGCAAGGTGGATTCCTCTACGATGCATCACATAAGGAAACAGAAGATGATGCGAAGCGTGATGAAGAAGGATCGTTCCGTGTCTTCTACGAATACCTTCGTCCTGCATCAAAGAAGGAGGCATACGCTGCTGATATTACATACGCGACAAACAACGAACTTGGATTCGATTATCTTCGAGACAACACTGCGTACGATCTCACACAGATTGTGCAGCGCGGACATCATTACGCGATAGTGGACGAGATCGACTCTATTCTTATTGATGAGGCACGTACACCACTCATCATTTCAGGTCCTGCAGCAGACGCAGAAGGGCTCTATGAACGATTCTCAGGTATCGTCCGAAACTTCGAGAAGGACGTTGATTTCACGGTTGATGAGAAGCAACGAGCGGTACAGATAACGGAAGAAGGTATTACGAAGGCCGAGAAGGCTCTCAACATTGAGAACCTCTATGCAGAGGGGGGTATGAAGTTTGCCCACCATCTTGATACTGCCGTACGAGCAAAGGCACTCTTTCGTAACGATAAGGAGTATGTCGTTAAAGATAACGAGATCGTTATCGTTGATGAGTTTACGGGACGCCTGCAGCCAGGACGCCGTTGGAGTGAAGGTCTTCACCAGGCTATTGAAGCTAAAGAAGGGGTACCGATTCAGAAGGAGACTCGTACCTATGCATCCGTAACGTTCCAGAACTACTTCCGCATGTACGAGAAGGTCGCGGGTATGACCGGTACGGGCCTCTCCTCAGAAGAGGAGTTCTATACCGTGTACGGCCTCGAGGTAGTACAGGTACCTACCCATCGCCCTATCGCTCGAAAGGACTTCGATGACCTCATCTTCCAGAATCTTGCGGGCAAGTACAAAGCACTCGCTACGCACGTTAAGGAGATTAATGAGAAGGGTCAGCCCGTACTCATTGGTACCGTATCTATTGAAGACAACGAGGTAGTGAGCGAAGCGCTTCGAAGTGCGGGTATTCCTCATGAGGTTCTTAATGCCAAGAATCATGAGCGCGAGGGAGAGATCATTGCGAATGCGGGACGTAAGGGAGCGGTTACGGTTGCGACGAACCTTGCGGGTCGTGGAGTCGATATTAAGCTCGGCGGAGCAATCGCGTCTCCTGAGGAACGTGATGTCGTACGCGCACTGGGTGGACTCGTTGTTATTGGTACCGAGCGCCATGAGGCGCGCCGTATCGATGATCAGCTTCGTGGACGTTCAGGTCGCCAAGGAGATCCAGGCGAGACCCGGTTCTATGTATCTCTAGACGACAAGCTCATGCGTGTCTTCGCGTCAGACATGGTGAAGAGCGTTATGGGGACGTTTAAGATCCCTGAAGACGAACCTATCCAGAGCTCTCTTATTACACGTGCTCTTGAGACTGCACAGAAGCGCATTGAGGGCTTTAACTTCGATTCTCGTAAGCAAGTGCTCTCTTACGACGATGTGCTCAATACACAGCGTCTGGCGGTCTACAGAGAGCGTATGACGGCTCTCTCGGGCACAGATGAAGAGATCGAGGCACTGGTTAAGGAATTCATTGATGCATCTCCTGAGGCCGTTGCTGCGTACGATGCTAAGAAGGCAGAGTTTGGTGAGGCTGCCATGAGTGCACTTATGCGTCGTCTCGTACTTCAGGTTACTGATACCTTCTGGCTTGAGCACCTCGAGTCCATGGACTACCTCCGTCGCTCTGTATCGCTCCGTGCGTATGGACAACGCGATCCATTGATCGAATACCGTAAGGAAGGTCTTGGAAGGTATCAGGCGCTTCAGGAAGGTGTACGTGTTGCGGTAGCGGAAGCTATTCCTCGTATCCGTCCTGCAGACGATTCAAAGATGCGCGAGCAGGAAGAGAAGACTCGAGCGAAGCTCGTTGCGGCCTCTGAAGGAAGTGATGCATCGAGTGAGCCGGCTGCACCTATCAAGAACGATGCGACGCACGGTCGCAATGACGAGGTCACTATAACGAAGGGCGACGAGACACAGACCCTAAAGTTTAAGAAGGCAGAACCCCTTCTTAAAGAAGGATGGAAGATCGTTTCGTAACACGAACGAGTCTCCGAAGAAAAACCGCTCACTCATGTGAGCGGTTTTTCGTATATGCATCACGCCTATAATATTAGGTAAAGTCAACGTTTTGTGCTATCATCACGGGAATGGCATTCGTCGACGAGATGCATATCCACGCAGTAGCCGGCCATGGTGGGTCCGGTGTTGTTCGTTGGCTTCGTATGAAAGGACTCGAGAAGGGAGGTCCTGCAGGAGGCGATGGAGGACGTGGTGGCGATATCGTTATCGAGGCAGTACGAGACCTTGCAGCGCTTGCGGCATACCGCTACACAAAGCGTATCAAGGCAGAGAACGGTGGAGCAGGAGAGGGTGTAGATCGTCATGGAAAGAATGGCGAGCCTGTCGTCCTTAAGCTTCCTGTTGGCAGCACAGTGATGATTTCCTCGACAGGCGACACCTATGACCTTCTACAGGAAGGAGAGCGCATTGTAGTCCTTAAGGGAGGTCCTGGAGGATACGGGAATGCGCACTACAAGGGTCCTACAAACCAGAACCCAATGCAGACTTCTCCTGGGAAAAATGGGCAGACTGGGGATATCCATATCACGCTTAAGCTCATCGCTGACGCAGGCCTCATAGGGTTCCCTAATGCAGGAAAATCTTCTCTCTTGAACGAGCTTACCCGTGCCCGCTCACGTGTAGGTGCATATCCTTTCACAACCCTCGATCCTCACCTCGGAGACTTCTATGGCCGTATCCTTGCAGACATTCCTGGTCTCATCGAAGGTGCCTCGGAAGGAAAAGGTCTCGGATCTCGCTTCCTCAAGCATATAGAACGCACTAAGTTCCTTGTACATCTCGTCTCGGTTGAGCAAGAAGACGTTGCGGGGGCTTATGGGGCCATACGAAACGAGCTAACGGCGTTCGGACACGATCTTAACGAGAAAGAGGAGCTTGTGGTGCTTTCAAAGGTTGATCTCGTAGAGCCTGCGGTAGCTGAAAGCCTACGAAAAGACCTCGAGAAGGCAGCAGGGAAGCGCGTGCTCGCGCTCTCTATTGCAGATGAGGCGCTTCTCAAGTCTTTCTCAGATATCCTGGCTCAGGAGCTTTCCAAGGGAGATCTCCCAGTAGCAGTAGACTAGCTCTGCGTGCTAGCATTTCCCTATGAGTGCATACCGCCCAACCATAGGTCTTGAAGTCCACGCTGAGCTCAACACAGAGACGAAGATGTTCTGTGCGTGCAAGAACGATCCTGAGGCTGAGAGCCCAAACATAAACGTCTGTCCCGTATGCATGGCGCACCCTGGGACTCTTCCTGTTGCAAACAGAGAAGCGGTGTACCAGGTCCTTCGTGTAGGAACCGCATTGGGTTCAACCCTCGCTGACTTCAGTGAGTTTGATCGCAAGAGTTACTTCTATCCGGATATTCCAAAGGGATATCAGATCAGTCAGTACGAGCACCCGTTCGTATCTGGAGGAAACCTTGCGGGAGTAGAAATTACTCGTGTACACCTCGAAGAAGACACGGCACGCTCTTCGCACACTACGAGCGAAGGAGTGAGTCTTGTTGATTTTAATCGTGCAGGAGTTCCTCTCATGGAGCTCGTTACCGAGCCTGTTATTCATGACGCCGAAACTGCAGGAATGTTTGCTCGTGAACTCCAGCTTCTTCTGCGTACGCTCGGTGCGTCACATGCAAACCTTGAGAAGGGTGAGATGCGCGTCGAAGCGAATATCTCAGTTTCTAAGACTGACGAATTTGGTACAAAAGTTGAAGTCAAAAACCTCAACTCATTCCGCTCGGTTGAGCGAGCTATCGCATACGAGATTGAGCGTCAGTCGAAGCTGCTTGATGAGGGTGGAGTCGTTCTACAGGAGACTCGTGGGTGGGACGAGGGAGGACAGAAGACCTTCTCACAGCGTCTGAAAGAAGGCAGTGCAGACTACCGATACTTCCCAGAACCAGATCTTCCAAAGCTCCGTATCTCGGAGATTCCAGAGTTCTCGTCTGAGGCGCTACGTGCATCTCTCCCAGAACTTCCATGGGAGCGTCGTGCGCGATATGTATCTCTCGGTCTTCGAGAGAGTGATGCAATATTCCTTGCAGGTTCACACGCACGTGGAAATTTCTTTGATGCGGTTGCTACGGAAGTTGGAAACGATCCGGCACTTCTTACAAGTGCAGCGAATTACCTCATCTCTGATGTTGCGGGTTGGTATACCAAGTCAGACAAAGAAGAATACGAAGGACTTGAGGCTTCAAGCTTTGCCTCACTCATACGACTTGTTTCCTCGGGCAAGCTTTCCTCGCGAGGCGCTAAGGATGTTCTCGCGGTATTGCTAGAGAAGGGGGGTGATCCCGAGACTATTGCGACAGAAGGCGGATTTATCCAGGTTAGCGACGAAGGCGCTCTCAGAGCTGTCGTAGAGGCTGTCCTGAAGGAGCATGACGGCGTCGCTGCAGACTATAGGGCAGGCAAAGAGTCTTCTCTCCAGTTTCTCGTGGGTATGAGTATGAAGGCCATGAAAGGAGCAGGTAACCCTGGAGCCCTCAAGGATCTATTGATTGAGGAGATCGCTAGGGGATAGAAATTTAGGTTACGGTTAAAAAGACCCGAATATCATCGGGTCTTTTTAATTTCCCTCTCCAAATCTTCCATGTTCATAAGCTATGGTAGACGAGGCAAGAAAATCTTATAATCAAACGATGGATGAGATAACTATTGAAGACAAGGTATACGTCTCGTCAAAGCAAGCGGCAAAAATTACTGGTTATGCGAAAGACTATGTCGGTCAGCTTTGTCGAGAAGGAAGAGTTGAGGCAAGGTTAGTCGGTAGAAACTGGTATGTGCTTGAGGATTCCATTCGAGAACATCGATTCGGAAAGCCGGAAGAGGTAATTGCTCCTATTGAGTCTTCGAATGTCCACGTAGATCGCTCATCTACATGGCAAAAGCCTCAGTACGAGGCTGAAATTCCTGCTTTTGTGCCTGATCTTGCTCCAAAACCTGAGGTATCGGCACCGACTCCCGCTATCGCAGACATGCAATCTGCTTGGAAAGAGTGGTTTGAAGAGAAAAAACCAACACAAGCTGCGCTTCCTAACGGAACAACTGATTTTAAGGAGGAGTATCTTCCTGTAATTGCTCCTGTAGAGCCGTATGAAGCTCCTGAGGCACTGAATGAGGTTGAAGAGGAGCCGGTAATGGTCTCAAGGATACAAGAGCCTCCTGCGCCAGTTATAGAGGCAGAAGAGGATGGGGAAGTTGAGCTACATCGATCATATGCTTCTAGGGAGACAGGCGAACGTATACCAAATACTTCCGTGCCAATTGTTGATCTTTCGCAGCCAATTCGCACTAGAAGGGAACAGACTATTGAAAAGAGATCTAGTAAGTCTAGTTCAGGTATTGTTCGGGCTCTCTTTGCTGTCGCTGCCGTAACAGCAGGACTCATAGCTTTGGTCGGTACAGGCAATGCAGATCGACTACTTTCAGGCACAAGTTTCGATTTTGGGGCACAAAAAGCGATTGTAGATTTTCTCGGTGGAAAGAGTGAGTACAATAGTAAGCTTTAATTACTTAACATCTCGTCTCGTTTAATACAGATTATATAAAGTAATAATGACTTAGGTACATAGATCCAGTTTGTTATAGAAATCCTTGAGATCTACTCAAGGATTTTTTGTTTACAGGTTGCTTATACCTATGTTTTGGTCATAAGATCTTCGGTAATCATTCGTAGGTCCTGTTCTGGCCTCCACACAACTCTTTGTCATAGAGAGATTCAATTTATCGTCATTTTTAGCTAAGAAGGTTTTAAAGGATGACTGCAATTTATATAGGATTCTTTCTGGGAATTAATTTGATGCTTTGCTTTTAAACTTCTTGCTTGGAGATGGGGAGTCGTAATTATTTAAATTAATTTGATTCGCCAATTTTCAAAATTATTTAGCAAAGTTACATGAATTTTTTCTTAAAGCTATCCCCAAACGAATATACAAATAATACGAAATACCAAGCTAAACTATAGTTAATTCGGCAATCCGACTCCCTGTACCTTGAACACCCTTCTTAACGGAAATTTAATTTCAACGAAAGATGCCTCTGCACTTTCCGGATACAATCCGGATTATCTTTCTCGACTTTGTCGCTCAGGAAAATTGGAAGGAATGCAGTTGGGACGAGTATGGCTTATTGATCGAGAAGCACTCGAACAATTCATGGCAGGGCAGGTGGTTCGAAAAGTTGAGCTTGCAGAGAATCTTTCAAGGGAGAGGGAAGAGGAATATCGATTGAATAATTCTATTGTTCAAGAAGCTTTGCCAATGACTCCAGCCATGGAGAAGAGGACTCGAGTGGCTGTTAACTCATTCGTGTTTGCACTCTCTCGTGGACTCCTCCCGCAGTCCTCCTTTGTTCTTTCGTCACGTGCGGGGTCATTAGCCCTTACTGCATTAGTACTAGGATTCAGTACGTTACTCGCGGGCAGTGGTGCGGTTGGATACGTAGGAGAAACCCTAGGAAATCTTGCGCTTGAAAGTCGCTCTCTCGCCATCGATTCAATAGATCGTACTGCGGCATATGCAATAGAGAAGCGTCGCTCTCTTGCAACAAGTGCACTTGAAGAAATCGATGCTCGTGAGAACTTAATTGCAATAAAAGAAGTCGAAACTCTCTCTGATGCACTAACCTTAGGAATGCATGATGTACATGCTCCGGTTGAGGTTCCTCTCGTGGCGTTCATGCGGGCAGCAGAGATCACACGTGAATTCCCTCAGGCAAAAAGTTTTGATGAGGTGCATTCTACGGCGCTTACTATTCTGTCGAATCCTATCGAAGCAGTCGACTCAATTAAAAATACTTCCCTCCAAACCTATGTATCAGTAGGAGAACTTGCACTAAATGATGTCCAGGCACTCCAAGCATTCCATGTAGGTATTGTTGAGAATACTGCCATCTCGGTACTAAGTATTGGTATCGCAACGCGTGATGCAGGAGAACATGCTCCGCGTACCTCAGTGGAGCTCGGACGTACTCTCTCTTCTGCATATGGGACAAGTATCCAAGACTACGTTGAACACGTAGATGATGTGCCACGTGCTTTCGTTGGAACGATATACGGAATTGGAGACACTATCCTTCTTTCGGTATCGACCGGCATAACACTTGCTCCTGTTGCATATGAGACCACCACTGATTCGTTTGTTCTGGGGTCTATAAACGCAGCGGATACGTTCTCAGATCAATCATTTGCCTTCGGTGCTGGTGCACGAACCTTGGTCGGGGGCGCACTTGCTGCCCAGGACCGTGCTATTGCACGGTATGTGTACGTTCTGAAGGACGGAATAACGACTGCAGGACGTTCTCTCGCACTCGTTATAGGTGTCGTACCGAGTATTGCCGCAGATAAAGCCTTTGGTATGGCTGGCGTAACGGCTCATTCCGCTGAAACAGGGATGGCGTCAGTGGGAGCGGCGTCTCTATCGGCCTCGGCACTCACTGCTCTTGATTTCAATACCCTGATCCCTGCCTTCCTCCGTAACACCGGCTCACTTCTGGCAGAGGCAGCGCGCACGGCGCTTCACGGCATCCTTGGTCCGCTCGCAGGGTTCTTTAATGCGTCGGACAAGATTGGTCTCGCTGTTATTCCTATCGATGAGACATTCAATCCAGACGCTGTCACAAATGTAGAGAACACTACAATCGTGTATGAGAACACAGGACCTGTAACGGTAGTGCGGAATGAGTACACGACCCTCACCTATACAGGCGTACCGCAGACATACGTAGATGCGCAGCTACTCCTTCTGCGTGAGCGTCTTTTAAAGAGTATCGAAAACTCGAATCGTGCATCACGTAGTGGTGGAAGTTCTTCTTCAGGGGGAATCTCTTCTATTGATGGTCTTTCAGGATCAGGTCTTACCATCAGCAACTCTACATGGGACGGAGGACTCATCAGTAATGCGATTCTCAATGTTCTCGATACCACCATCACAGGAGATCTCTTGGTTGATGGAAAGATCGAAGCAACTGATTACATCGCAGGTCCGTACATCCTTGCAACATCAACTACCGCAACCTCAGCGTTCTCTGGAAACATTGCCGTAGGACGAAACACGTCGCTTGGCACATCTGCATCAGATCTTCTTACGATAAACAGCTCCATCGGATCGAACCTTCTTTCGTCCGCTACTAATACGTATGACATTGGTTCTTCAACGAATGTGTGGCGCCGCGGATATTTCGGCGAGGTTATCGTTAACGGCCTCGCTGATGGTTGTGTCGAGGTAGTCGCTGGTCAACTTACTTCCATTGGAAGCAATTGCGGTACAGGCGGTGGGGGTATTTCTTCCTTGAACGGTCTTGTGGCGTCTTCACAGACCTTCGCTACGACAACCGACACTAATATAGGCCTGTCTATAGTTTCTTCAGGTTCTACGCATACATTCACCTCTACCTGGATTGGTACGCTTGCCGCAGGGCGTGGAGGGACGGGCGTAAGTAGTGTCACGGCGAACCAGCTCCTTATAGGAGGTCCTGGAAATACCTGGTCGCAGATTGCCACCTCGTCGCTCGGGCTCCAGGCGGCTGGCAACTACTTCCTCGAAGGCGGGAATTCTTTTGGTACAACAGCGACGCTTGGAACTAATGACACGCAGGCGCTTGGTATAGAAACAGACGGAGTCACACGCATAACGGTACTGCCTTCTGGAGAGGTGGGTATCGGAAACACTCCTCAAGGCTTCTTTGATGTCGCAGGACAGACACTCATAGGTGATGGGAATCGTACGGCACAGTCTTCGTTCCCGCTTTATATATCGGACAGTTCTAATCTTGGATGGAAGGTTGCAGATTCATCGGGCACGTCGAAGTTCGAGCTCTACGCAGGATTCGGAGGCACTAATGAGATGCGTCTTCTTAATGGGATAAGTCTCATTGGATACGGACAGGATCTCGTACTGGGTACCGATCTTGCCTCAACTGCTGTAACTATAGGTAATGCGAATGGCTATGTTGGTATCGGTACTACGACGCCAGGCTTCTTGCTCTCCGTCGCAGGCTCCGCATACATCGGCGGAAACCTAACAGCAACCGGTACCGCAACCATCGGTACGCTCAATGGTCTTATTAAAGGAACGAGCGGTCTTCTCTCAGTAGCAATAGCGGGTACTGATTACGTAGCGAATGCAACCGGCGACTGGACCGGTACCTTCGACGGACAGGAAGGTACCTACTACCTCGCACGTGCAAACCACACCGGCACACAGCTTGCGTCAACCATCTCTGATTTCGCGACAACCGCACGAGGCCTCTTCTCTTCAACTGCAACCGGCCTTACGTACACCTCAGGTACAGGAGTATTTAGTCTCACGTCTGGATACGAGATTCCTCTTACGGCGTCTACAACCGAATGGAATTCTTTCTACAGCATTCCTTCAACACGCATCACTGCAGGCTCAGGGCTTGCATGGACAGGCAATACCCTTAATGTATCAACCTCATCTCTTGCAACGGGCTTCTTTCAGCAGGCGGGGAACAGCTTTGGTACCACAGCAATACTGGGAACGAATGACGCACAGAGTCTTCAGTTCGAGACAAACAATGCGGTTGCCATGACAATTCTTTCTTCAGGGAATGTCGGTATCGGTACTACGACCCCTGACCACCTCCTTACGGTTAATGGAACATTCGGCACTCATCTAGGGACTAACCTCAATCTGGACATCGTGAACGGTTTCATGTCAGGTACCGGAATATCCATCCGTGCTTACAACGATGCCGTGAATGCGTTCATTCCTCTCGAATTCAATGCATCACGGTTCTATTTCGGAGGAGGTAACGTCGGTATCGGCACGAGTACTCCAACCGCGCTCCTTGATGTATCGGGGGCTGACGCAGGTTCTGTCATAACGACTTTCACACCTGCCACGACACTCGCTATTACTAACCGGGCGACTGCGTCGGGTAGCTTCGAGACGCTCGCGTTCAGATCGCAGGACGCGACATTTGGTTCTGCAACATCTAGCGCTCAGATCGTGGGACTCAATTACTTCAACGCGCCGAACAACAATTCCGGAGCGCTTTCATTCATGACACTCAATACCGGAACACTTACAGAGAAGCTTCGCATAACAAGTGCAGGATTGATCGGTATCGGATCAACATCTCCTTACGCACGTCTCTCAGTTAAAGGTTTAGGTACTACTACCGATGTAAACTTCCAAACCACGAACTCTTCTGACGTACCACTATTTACGATTCTTGATTCGGGCAATGTTGGTATTAGTACTACGTCTCCCTATGCAAAACTCTCAGTTGCAGGAGACCTTGCCTTAAACAACATACTTCCAAACGGTCCGTACACTGGAAACATGAGTGCCTATGATCTAGGAAGTACTACAAAGCGCTTTAATGCAGCATGGGCAGGTACCTATAACGTCGGTACCTCTACCTGGTCTATTACAACAAAGACTAACGGAAGTCTCGCATTCTTTGATCAAGCGAATGGTGCAGGTACGGAGCGTCTCACGATTAACAACAACGGCAGTGTAAATGTTCCAGGAACCCTTATGCAGGGTGGTGCTGCTATCACGGCATCGCAGTGGACGACGTCAGGTAGCAATATCTACTACAATACAGGAAACGTTGGAATTGGTACTTCATCACCTTCTGCACGATTGGCGGTGGCAGGCACTGGCACCACGACGGCTCGCGCATTCGCAATCTCCGACTCAGCAAATACGGAGCGCCTTACGGTGCTTGATAACGGTAATGTGGGAATTGGCACGAGTACACCCTTAGCAAAGCTCAGTATTAGAGGAGACGGTTTAAGTAACTTACTCTCAATCACCACCGCAGTAACGGTACGTACGTATACGACGGGAGCAACCTGGACTAAACCAGCCAATCTCGCTCGTATTGAAGTGAGAGTGTTCGGTGGTGGTGGTGGTGGTGCCGGAGCCGTTCAAGGAGCTGCGGCAGGAAATGGCGGAAACGGGGCCACTTCTACCTTCACCTACAATTCAGGCGCAAGCTCCATTACGGCAACGGGCGGAACTGGTTCCTCAGTTGCCTCCGGTGGAGCAGGAGGTTCAGGTTCCGGTGGAGACACCAACACAACCGGAAGTGCCGGAACAGCGGGTGTTTCCGGCACAGCAGGAAACGGCGGAAACACGGAATATGGAATAGGGGGGGGTTCCAGTAATGGCGGCGGCGGAAATGATTTTGGAGCAGGAGGAGCGGGAGGACCAGCAAACGCCGGTACGGCTGGTGGCGGTGGCGGTGGCGGCGGACAGGCACTAAAGGTCATTCTCGCAGCACAATTGGGTGCGACCGAAACGGTCACTATCGGTGGTGGTGGCGGTGGTGGTGGCGGGTCAAAGACTGGTACTGCTGGCACCAACGGCACCAATGGTTCAGCAAATACTGGCGGCGCTGGCGGCGCTGGCGCAGGTGGAACATATGCAGGTGGTGCTGCAGGAACAGGAACAGGAACCAACGTGGGTGGAGCCGGAGGCAACTTCGCTGCAGGCGGCGCAGGAACAGGGCTCGCTGGCGGCGGCGGCGGGTATGGAAATCCGAGCGGCGCGAACACCTATGGAGGTGCCGGTGGTGCCGGCGGCAAGGTAGTCATCACTGAATACTACGATTCTACAGTTTCAGCCCCCTCTGCATTCACGATAACGGGAGACACGAATGCAGTCTTCAGTGGACTAGTTTCAGTTAATGCTACAAACACCCCGAGATATTCGTTTAATGCTGGCAACAGCACGGTTTCTGGGATTGTAGCTCGCTTCACGAACTCTACCGGTTCTTGCACCATCGACCCAACCAACAGCTCCCTCAGTTGTTCTTCAGACGCTCGTCTGAAGAAGAACGTCGCGCAGATTAATACTTCAGACACTCTCACAAAACTCTCGCAGCTCTCCCCGGTGTTTTATAACTGGAACAGTGAGGACGATACCGAGAGTCAGCATGCCGGCTTCCTCGCTCAGCAGCTCCAGGCGGTGCTCCCTGACCTGGTGTCGACTGACGACAACGGCTACCTGTCCGTAAACTACGGTGGATTGACCCCTTACCTCGCTGCAGGTATCCAGCAGCTTAACGAACGCACGAGCTTCCTTACATCACTCTTTGATACGGAAGTGGCGTCAACGACGTCAACATCAACCGCAGCACTGATGCGCCTCACTGCCACCACAAACGGTATCGGTATTGGTACCGCGTCAACCACACATATGCTCACGGTTGCAGGAGACGCTGCATTCTCTGGAAACGTATTTGGTTCCGCATTCATAGTTCCTAACGCAGCACTTGAATTCCTCACGGGCTCTACGACCGCATTAACTACCGTTGCGTTCGAGCTTCCACTTGCGGTCCTTACGACTGATGGTCTCGGCGCGGATCTGTACCGTATGGGAGCATACGCCCTCTACCAGATACAGAACCTCACTGAGCGTTCTAACCTCATCGATACAAAGCTCGAGACAATTGAGAATCGTCTCGTCCAGCTTGAGAACGCCACATCAACGCCAGGCATGGCAACCGTAACGGTAGGAGCGATACAAGATCTCCTTGCAGGATTCGAAGCGGTGTTCGAGAAGGGTGTCGCTGCCTTCAATACGCTCGTATTCCGCCAGCTTGCAGTTGCCGAGGATGAAAACGGCTTCTCAAGCGCCGGGAGTATATCGATACTCGCAGGCAACACCGTTGCAGAGATCGAGAACCCCTACGCACTCCCAAGCTCGAAGATATTCATTACCTTCACAAGTGCGGTATCAGGTACCTGGTACGTCAGCGAGAAGCAGGAGGGGAAGTTCCACATAACACTCTCAGAAGCGCAGAGCTCAGATATCTCGTTTGACTACTTCATCCTCCAGAGCGAAGGACAGCTCGCGTCGCCACAAGCGGCCATTAGTCCTGAGCCTGTAGTACTGCCACCACCAGTAGAGAATCCTCCGGTAGTCGATGAGCCAACAGTTCCAGTGCCTGACGAACCGGCTGTACCAGCTTCAGAACCAGCACTCTTCGAAGTGCTGGTGGTTCCCGAACCTGAGTCGGTGGTTCCAGAAGTACCTGTAGAAGAGCCTCCAGTCATCACACCTCTACCCGATGTTCCTGCCGTAATCGAACCCATTATGTGACCATGAAGTACTTCGAATTCATGGGCGTAACTCAACAAATACCCGATAGTACTCCTGATCCGATCCTTTTTGAGGAGGAAGTTATTGATACAGACATTGCCTTAGACCCAATCGATTCCGTAACCCAGGTAACCTTACTCAAGGAGGAAATAGTAGCTATCTAAGAAGTGGTTGAAGAAGTAATTTAGCTTCCATAACATAGAGATTATAAGAATAATATCATACGAGATTAAATATAGCCTATATAAAGGGTTTTATATCTCGTTTGCACGAGACAGTATATGCTTTAGATTGTTCATATATTTCATTCTCCATCACTTCTAACTGCGAACTGAATCAATGTTAGATAACTCCTCGTGGCTGCCCTAACTAGTGGTACGGATAAATCATAATGATTTATCCGATATTTCTAATATCTAGGCCGTGCTATCAGCGTTTATCAACTCTCCTAGTCATATGGCCTATCAGCAAGTGTCTCAGAAGGCCTTACGTATCTTCTAGAGTGAAATGCAAGAGTAATTAGAGAGATAATCGAGATTACATACGGTTTGAAAGTCTTGTGGCAGCGCTTAATCTAAAAAGAACTGCCTTAGTAGAGGGATCACATGCTTCTATAGAACATTGTGAGGGTATGTGAAGGCAACAAAACAGGGTTAATAAGAGATCTTTGCAATCCTGATTTGTATGTTGATTGCGAGAGAGATACACGAAATATTTTATGGAAAATTAAATTCATTTGTTCGTCATCTTATCAACACATGAAGAGTAGGTGTGCATGGAATGTCTAGGTATTATATAGATATTCCATTGCTCCTTCATGTCCGCCCTTCCTCCAAAAAATAATCTACTCTCCTCCGTTGAGGCTGCAGAAATTGCAGGGGTTACGTCTGGATACATCACGCGCCTCTGTCGTGAAGGGAAGCTCGAGGGAGTTCGCAAGGACGGACTCTGGTTCGTTGAGAGAAACGTCCTCGACCGCTACCTCAGTATCATAGAAGCAGAGAAAGCGGCTCGTGCAGATCGTCTCGTACGTGAGCGCCTCGCAGAGTACCGAGCGCATGTTCCAAAGAAACTCAGAATAAGCTCTTTCGTAGGAACTCGAGTTACAGTGGCATCCTTTGTCGCTGTACTTCTTCTCGGAACTGTTGCATGGGCTGGAGGAGGCATCATTGCCCTCACTGCAGAGAAACGTATTCAGAACGCTGAGGGCGGCGGCATCCTCGCCCATGCTGACGACTCTCTTGCGGCAGCAGTATTTTCTTCCGACCCTTCGTTCTCCTTTGTAGAGCGCACGGCACTTTATACATACGAAACTATCAATGAATGGTTCTGGGGCCCAGTGCGCATGCTCGCATCACTCATTAGTCCCGTAGGAGTTCCAGAGATTCTTGTTGCTCTTCCTGGTACACACTCGACAACAACGGTAGAGACATTTGTAACAGAGCGCATCATCGAGCGCGTACCGGAGAACGTTACGCGCAATGTAACGGAGATCGTGTACTCAAACGGCGTCTCAGAGGAGTACCTTCGCCAGCAGCTCATCCTATGGAGGAACGCTACGACAGAAGACGTACTGGATCATATTAGTGACAACGACAATGATTCTGGAGGATCAGCATCTTTCGATGGAAACCTCGACGGAAGCACTATCATTAATTCAACGTTTGAAGGAACATCAGTTGATACGGACACGCTTGTTGTTAACGGGCTCTCAACGCTCGGAGACTTCACTGCTGGAAATGGCACCACCACAAGCCTCTACACAAACACATTCGGTCTTGGCGCAGACTATATAAGTGATGTAACAGGATACGGACTTGCGGTAGTGAATGGAGAACTCACCGTTACGCTTGCGGCAAGCCCATTCGCAACATCAACGGCAGAGTTCTGGTTCTCCACGAAAGACACGGATGATCTTGCTGAAGGTTCTACAAATCTCTACTACCAGAATGGCCGCGTACAGACCTATCTCGACACCCTTGATAAGGGCTACTTCTTCTCAACAACTTCCGCAAACTACTGGCTCGGAACTAAGACCACAAGCGACCTCGTAGAAGGAACTAATCAGTATTGGACCCTTAATCGCTTTGCGTCGGCACTCGCAGGAACGACCACCGATGCACTCGCAGAAGGCTCTACGAACCTTTACTTCTCTAACGCCCGTGCACGGAGTGCACTCTCTGTAGGATCAGGTCTCACCTACAGCACTACAACAGGTGCATTTGCTCTTGATACCACTGGTACCTGGACGGGTCTTTTCGATGGGCAAGAGGGAAGCTACTACTTAAATCGCGCAAACCACACGGGCACGCAGCTTGCGTCAACGATCTCTGACTTCACGACAGTTGCACGCGGACTCTTCTCCTCAGCAACACCGGGAATTTCATACAACAGTAGTACTGGCGCCTTCTCTCTTTCTGCGGGATACACCATTCCTCTTACGGCTTCAACCACGGAATGGTCCTCTGCGTATGTAAATCGCATTACGTCTGCAATCGCACCGCTTTCAATCACCGGGAATACTCTTTCCATCTCCCAGGCAGGCACGGCGACGGATGGGTATCTTTCTTCAGCTGACTGGAACAGTTTCAATAGCAGAATCTCAACCTCAACACTTGGACTCTTTGATAAGGGATACTTCTTCAGCTCAACCTCTGCAGCGTATTATCTTGCGCAGAATCCTCCTGCAGGCGGCAGTGGATTCTCAACAACGTCTGCAAACTACTGGCTCGCGACTAAGACAACTTCAGATCTTACTGAAGGTTCAAATCTGTATTACACCGATGGTCGCGTCAACTCATTCGTCTCAGGTTCAAGCACCATCGCGAAGACGTACGCCACTAACAATTTCACCGGCACCAACACATTCACTCAGGCAGGCCTTACGGTCTCTGGTGTTGTCGATGGATGCGTCGAGTTCTCTTCTGGGAAGTTCACCTCTACAGGATCAAACTGTGGTTCTGGTTCAGGCGGCATAACGTCTCTTAATGGCCTCACGGCAAGCGGTCAAACATTTGCAACGACATCCGATACAAATATTGGGATCGCAATCGTGTCTTCAGGGGCAACGCATACGTTCACACCGACGTGGACCGGTACCTTAGCTGCAGCTCGTGGCGGTACGGGGCTTGGAAGTGTAACGCTTAACCAGCTCCTTATAGGAGGTCCAGGAAATACCTGGACTCAGGTTGCTACGTCTTCTCTCGGACTCCCAACCTTTACTGACCTCAATAACTACCTCTCTCTCGCAGCGTGGTACGCAACCACTACAGATGCACTTGATGAGGGTATTGCTAACCTCTACTACACAAACGCGCGCGTTCTTACGTACCTTAATACGTTTGATAAGGGATACTTCTTCTCAACAACATCAACCGCGTATTACCTCGCACAGAATGCGATCACCGGATTCTCAACCACCTCAGCAGACTACTGGCTCACTACAAAAACAACAGACAACCTCACAGAAGGAAGCACTAACCTCTACTTCTCTAACGCCCGCGCACGTTCAGCACTCTCTGCAGGATCAGGGCTTTCATACAGCACCTCAACAGGTGTCTTCGCACTTGATACAACCGGCGACTGGACCGGCACCTTCGACGGACAGGAAGGCTCGTACTACCTCGCACGCACTAACCACACAGGCACCCAGCTCGCATCGACAATCTCTGATTTCGCGACAACCGCCCGCGGATTGTTCTCATCAACTGCGACCGGCCTCACGTACACCTCTGGTACAGGAGTGTTCAGTCTCACCTCTGGATACACGATTCCTCTTGCTGCTTCTACCACGGCTTGGAACACCTTCTACGACACTCCTTCAAACCGCATTACGGCGGGAACAAATCTCAGCTGGAGCGGTAACACACTTAACGGACCAACAGACGCCTACCTGCATGGTCTCTTTGGTGTTACGTCACCTCTTACCTACAGCACCTCAACAGGAACATTCGGTCTTTCAACTGCTGGGGACTGGACCGGCACCTTCGACGGACAGGAGGGAAGCTACTACCTTGCGAACTCATTCTCAACGACCTCCGCTTCGTTCTTCCTCTCTCAGAATCAGGGCGCAGCATTCTCAACGTCGTCAGCAACCGCATTCCTTAATACCTACGACAAGGGGTACTTCTTCTCAACGACCTCCGCTACCTACTTTCTTGCACAGAATCAAGGAGCCTCGTTCAGTACCACCTCTGCAAATGCATGGTTCCTAACCAAGACCACTGACACCCTTTCAGAAGGTGTAACGAACCTCTATTTCTCTGATGCTCGTGCACGTAGCGCACTCTCTTCAGGCTCAGGTATTAACTACTCCACAACGACCGGTGTTATCTCTCTCAACAACACAGGAGACTGGACCGGCACCTTCGACGGACAGGAAGGTACCTTCTACCTTGCACGCGCAAACCACACGGGCACCCAGCTCGCATCGACAATCTCTGATTTCGCTACAACCGCGCGCGGACTCTTCTCTTCAACTGCGACCGGTCTCACGTACACAAGCGGCACTGGTGTATTTAGTCTCACGTCTGGATATTCAATCCCGCTTACGGCTTCAACAACTGATTGGAATACTGCCTACACAAATCGCATCACATCTGCAACGTATCCTGTTCAGATTTCTTCCAACGTCATCTCACTCGCATTTGGTACTACAACCGCAAATACATGGGGCCCTACACAGACCTTCACGAGCGGTATCGTTGTTAATGGTGGCGCAACGAGCACCTTCGTAGGGAACATTGCTATAACAGGAGACATCATCCCAAGTGCTGACAATACATACTCACTTGGTTCTGTGGCGCGTATGTGGAAGGACGTGTACATCGGTCCTGGCTCTCTCTACATCAATGGACAGAAGGTACTCCAGGAAGATGTCTCGAGCGACATCGTGGTATCTGCGGACACCAACCAGAACCTGAAGGTGAAGACGCTTGGTACCGGAAACATTGAACTTAATCCATCCGGGTCAGGGCAGGTACTTGTTAAGAGCACGCTCAATCTTTCTGCAGGAAAGTCCATCACCACATCAGACCTCTCACTTCTCCCGGTGCCTAATGGTGTAGCGGCAGGGAACATCAGTGTCTATGGAAACACCATTGGCGCAACAAACCTTAACGGCGGAATTTCTCTCACGCCGTCAGGATCGGGAGGTGCCTACATAACGACTGGAAACTTTGGTGTCGGAACAACCTCTCCTGGATCAAAGCTTTCTGTTGAAGGTGCATCATTCATTTCAGGACTCGCGACCTTCTTCGCGGGCGTTGCTGTGAACAACGAGACCATCACTGACTTCACGGGAACAGGACTTATGAATGTTGGTGGCGTCCTTACGGTCTCAACGACGTCTCTCACCAACCTTGATTCCGCAACACTGAATGGTCAGAATGGAGCGTACTACCTCGCACGTACAAACCACACAGGCACCCAGCTCGCATCGACAATCTCAGACTTCGCAACAACCGCGCGCGGACTCTTCAGCTCTACGGCAACAGGACTCACGTATACCTCGGGTA